>Ga0207155_1001_pt1 | contig 59517 bp, 48 predicted proteins | sample Alteio_BWMinHeat_26_FD_153515 | JGI IMG/M metagenome (GOLD analysis project Ga0207155, IMG submission 153515) | Enriched cells from forest soil in Barre Woods Harvard Forest LTER site, Petersham, Massachusetts, United States -... | ecosystem: Environmental > Terrestrial > Soil > Temperate forest >... | reverse complement strand
GCGAGCGGCCACGAAGGCGCCTCGTGCGACAGCACGATGCGCCTTTCGCATTGCGCATAAGTTGCCAAGCGTGGGTGGCTGGGACGACCGCTTATCAGCTAGTAGGAGTGATGATCGCGGCTGGGCCTGATCATTCAGCCTCGTGTGGCTAAGCTGATTGCAAGGCCGCAATCCAGTTCCTGAATCCGGCGCCAGATAGGATTCGACCAACATCCCCGTTCCTACAATACGTCCCGTCCCCTGAACCCCTAGAGTGTAAACATCTGCTGCGAATATCTCGCGGCACCGTTATGCAGTCAGGAGTTTAAGAGTCGATGTGGATTGTAAAGATTGCGCTCAGCAGACCGTATACGTTCATCGTTCTGGGCTTGCTCATCTTCATTCTGAGCCCGGTCGTAATTCTGCGGACTCCAACAGACATCTTTCCCAACATCGACATACCGGTCATCGCAGTGTCGTGGCAATACGCAGGACTGAGCCCTTCTGAGATGGAAGGCAGAATCACCACGGTCTACGAGCGCCTCCTTACGACGACCGTAGACAACATTGAGCACATCGAATCCACAACGATCAACGGAACCGCGGTCGTCAAGATCTATCTCCAGCCCAATGCGAGCATAGATCGTGCGAACGCACAGGTCACCGCCATCTCACAAACCGTACTTCGACAAATGCCCGCAGGTGTACTTCCGCCGTTGGTCATAAACTACAGCGCATCTGCGGTCCCGGTCCTTCAGTTGGGATTGTCCGGTAAAAACCTGAGTGAACCCCAGCTCAATGACATTGCGACGAACTTTCTCCGGACTCAGCTCGTGACCGTTCCTGGCGCCTCGGTCCCGTTCCCTTACGGAGGCAAGCAACGACAGGTCATGGTCATGTTGAATCAGCCGCGACTTCAGGCAAAAGGCCTGTCTTCAAATGATGTCCTGCAAGCGTTGCAGACGCAGAATCTCATCGAGCCTGGTGGTACAGCAAAGATCGGCCAGTTCGAATACGACGTTGATCTCAACTCGGACGCAACAACTGTTCAGGAACTCAATGACCTTCCGGTCAAGACTATCGGTGGGTCGACGATCTATCTGAGAGACGTTGCTACGGTCAGCGACGGATTCGCGCCACAACTAAATATTGTCCGGCAGGATGGCCGAAGAGGCGTCCTTATGACTGTCTTCAAGACGGGCGCAGCTTCGACGATTGATGTAGTGAACAAAGCCCGGGCTCTGTTACCACGGATTGCCCAGACCCTACCGCCGGAGTTGAAGATCCAGCCTCTGACTGATCAGTCCATCTTCGTGAAAGGGGCTGTCAACGGCGTCATCCGGGAAGCGGTCATCGCCGCGGCGTTGACCGGGCTGATGATTCTGCTGTTCCTAGGGAGCTGGCGCAGCACGATCATCATCGCAATCTCCATCCCCCTTTCGATCCTGACTTCCATCATTGTTTTGGGCCTTCTTGGGCAGACCATTAACATCATGACGCTGGGCGGACTTGCGCTCGCAGTCGGAATCCTTGTCGACGATGCGACGGTTGAGATTGAAAACATCAATCGAAACCTCGAAGAAGGCAAGGAATTGCGCCAGGCGATTCTCGACGGTGCTCAGCAGATCGCAGTTCCTGCGCTCGTAGCTACATTGTGTATCTGCATCGTGTTCTTGCCGATGTTCTTCCTGGGCGGCGTTGCAAAGTACCTGTTCGTCCCACTCGCGGAAGCTGTCATCTTTGCGATGCTGGCGTCGTATTTGCTCTCGCGAACGCTCGTCCCGACGCTCGCGATGTTTCTTCTCAAACCACACAACGCGAAGAAATCGTCGAAAGGCATTTTTAGCCGCCTGCAGCAATGGTTCGAGGGAGGCCTCAACCGGTTGCTGACAGCATACCGCTCACTCCTTGAACAGCTCGTCCTCCGGCGTAAAGGCTTCGTGCCAATCTTCCTCCTGCTGTGTCTGTGCGTGTTTGCCTTGGTCCCTTTTCTCGGGCAAGACTTCTTTCCGGAGAGTGACAGCGGCCAGTTCATTCTTCACATGAGAGCAAAAACAGGAACGCGTGTAGAAGAGACGGCACGCACTGCGGATCAGGTCGAACAAGCGATCCGTGCGTCGATTCCTCCCTCCGAGGTGGAGGTAGTCCTCGACAACATAGGGCTGCCAGTGAGTTATATCAACTACGTCTACAACACTTCGGGGCTGACGGGAGAGGCGGACGCTGACATCCTCGTGTCACTGAAGGAGAAACATCATCCAACGCCAGGCTACGTGCGTCACCTTCGTGAGACGCTGCCGAAGCAGTTTCCCGGCGTAACGTTCGCGTTCATGCCAAGCGATATAGTTACTCAAACTCTCAACTTCGGTTTGCCGGCACCGATCGATCTGCAGATCGAAGGGGCGGATGTTGCCGGGAACGCCAAAGTCGCAGACGCAATCCTGACCGACTTGCGGCATATTCGGGGCCTTACAGACCTACGTATCCAACAACAGCAGGACTACCCAAAGATCCACATCGACGTGGACCGGACGCGGGCATCGCAAGCGGGATTCACCGAGCGCGATGTCGCAAACAGCATGTTGGTCTCGCTAAGTGGCAGTTTCCAGGTTGCACCAATGTTCTATCTGAACCCGAAGAATGGCGTTCAGTACAACCTTGTGGTTCAGAACCCTCAGTACTCAGTGCAATCGGATCAGGATATTCGCAACATCCCGATATCAAGTTCAGGCCAAACGAAACAAGGATTGCTGACGCAGGTGTCCAGCATGCGCCGAATAATGGAGCCAGGCTCTATCAATCATTACAACATCCGAAGGGTCGTCGACATTTATGGCGCCACGCAGGACCGTGACCTGGGTGCTGTCGGGAGCGACGTGAACCGTGTCATCGAGGCTCACAAGAAAGATCTACCTCGAGGAAGTTTTATTACACTTCGCGGCCAGCTTGGGACGATGAAGTCGTCGTACGTGGGCCTTTTGGGCGGTCTCCTGTTTGCAATCGGTCTTGTCTACTTCCTGATTGTCGTGAACTTTCAGTCATGGCTTGACCCTTTCATCATCATCATGGCGCTTCCGGCCGCTCTGGCAGGAATCGTGATGTTTCTGTTCATTACGCGAACGACCCTGAGCGTTCCGGCATTGATGGGAGCCATCATGTGCATGGGGGTGGCGACGGCCAACAGTATTCTCGTTGTCTCTTTCGCAAAAGAGAAGCTTCATGAGCACGGAGACCCCATCATTGCGGCAATCGAAGCAGGAAGCACGCGCTTTCGCCCTGTTCTCATGACTGCTCTTGCCATGATCATCGGCATGGTTCCCATGGCATTGGGTGTCGGGGATGGGGGAGAGCAGAATGCTCCTTTAGGACGAGCGGTCATCGGCGGACTGCTTTGCGCAACGGTTGCGACCCTCATCTTTGTGCCGTCGGTGTTCAGCCTTTTGCATAAGCGGATCAACGTAGACGCCAATTCGTCAAAAGACGAAGCAGTGGCTGTCCAGAACTAGAAGCCCAGGGAGAGATTGCCATGTATACCGAAGACCAAAGCGATGCACCTGTCACAAATGTGCAGAAGAGACCATTTTCCAAGCTTCAAAGATTGGCCGCGTTCATCGTGATAACCGTGCTGGCCGCAGTTGTATTGATTGGAATCGTGAGCCGGCGATCATCAGTCGCCGCGCTGGGAGAAAGCACAAAACGCGCCGCGATCCCACAGGTGAACGTTGTACCGATCGCAAGCAGCAAAGACCAGACGGAACTGATATTACCTGGCACCACACAGTCCTTCAACGAAGCTGCGATTTACGCCCGCGCCAACGGTTATCTCAAGCGCTGGTATTTCGACATCGGAGCCAAGGTTCGGCAGGGTCAACTGCTTGCGGAAATCGAAACTCCGGAACTCGATCAGCAGCTTGAACAAGCCCGTGCTGACGTGCGAACCGCCCAAGAGAATTTGCAGCTGGCTCAAACTACCGCGGCGAGATGGCAGAATCTCCTGAAAGACGACGCTGTGTCCAAGCAGGAGACGGATCAATACGTGAGCGACCTTCATGCCAAGAAATCATTGCTTGATTCCGCCACCTCCAATGTTCATCGCCTCGAGCAGCTCCAGTCCTTTGAAAAGGTCTATGCTCCATTTTCTGGCGTCATTACCGCGAGGAATACTGACATCGGAGCTCTCATTGATTCAGGATCAGGCGGAACACCGAAGGAACTGTTCCACCTCGCGGCGGTCTCGAAACTGAGAATTTTTGTCTCTGTCCCTGAGTACGAATCCGCTGCAGCGCGTAATGGTGCCGAGGTCGAATTGACACTCGATGAGTATCCGGGGAAAGTTTTCAAGGGAACTATCGCACGGAACGCCGATTCTATCGATGCGGCAACCCGCACTCTGAACGTTGAAATCGACGTCGATAATCCCAGCGATGAGATCAAAACCGGCGCCTATGTGCAGGTTCACTTCAAAGCTCCAAAGTCCAACGGGCCACCAATGGATGCTCTGGTTGTGCCTGCCAATGCATTGTTATTCCGAAGCGAAGGTCTGAGAGTGGCTGTCGTCAAGAATGATCACGCAGAACTGATTCCCATCAAGATCGGCCGCGACTTCGGCGCGACCCTGGAAGTTTTGTCAGGCCTTTCGCGGGGTGACAAGGTGATTGCGAATCCTTCGGATTCGCTTGTCAGTGGAACGAAGATACAGGTTGTGAGCGTGGACGGGGGAACAGCCAAGTGAGAAACCTCGGGATCAGTATGGTTTCGCTCGTCTCCGCAGCTACGCTCGCGGGATGTATGGTGGGCCCTAAATACAAGCAACCGATCGTCCCGCCTCCGCCAGCCTTCAAAGAGGCAACACCAACCAACGTTGATACCTCCTCAGTGTGGCAGCACGCCGACCCGAACGACCAGGCGACACGAGGCCAGTGGTGGCTTGTGTTCGACGACTCGCAGCTGAACCAGCTGGAAAATGAACTTTCTCTCCAAAACCAGGACCTTAAGGTAGCCGAAGCGCGGCTCCGGCAGGCCCGAGCCGCCATCAGGTTCAGCCGCGCGGCGCAGTATCCGACGATTGGCACAGCACCAAACATCGGTGCAGAGCGTTTTTCCGCGAATCAGCCCTACTTCAATCCGGCCTTAGTCAACAATGGCGAGGGTGTCTTCAATCTGCCGCTGGAATTCTCCTACGAAGTCGACCTATGGGGTCGAATTCGCCGGACCATCAACAGCGCGAAAGAGCAGGCACAAGCAACGGCGGGTGACGTCGAGACCGCAAAGCTCACGCTCGGCGCGGAACTCGCTCGGGACTATTTTGATTTGCGTTCCGCCGATCTCCAAAAAGAGCTTCTTGCCCAGACAGTGCAAGCTTACGAAAAGGCCCTGCATCTCACTGAGCTGCGATACAACGGAGGCGCAGCTCCGCGTGCCGACCTCGAACAAGCTCGCACGCAGCTTGAGGCCGCAAGGGTACAGCAAACAGACATCGATCAGATGCGCGCGAATTATGAGCACGCCATTGCGGTTCTCATCGGCAAGCTTCCCGAGGAGTTCACCCTTGCCAGTCTTCCTCAATACAAACTCCGTACGCCGCCTATTCCCCTGGGGATCGCCGGAACGCTTCTTGAGCGACGGCCGGATGTTGCGTCCTCGGAGCGCAGGCTGGCAGCAGCGAACGAGCAGATTGGAATTGCGAGAAGTGCCTACTTCCCAGCTGTGACCCTCGGAGCGTCCGCCGGCCTTGAAGGAACGTCCATCAAGAACTGGTTCACCTGGCCGAGCCGCTTCTGGGCGGTGGGCCCTACGGTGTCAGAGACTTTTTTCGATGGGGGCAGGCGCAAGGCCGCCTCCGAGGATGCACGTGCGAACTATGACTCTTCTTTGGCGATCTACCGGCAGAACAGCCTAACGGCGTTTCAAGAAGTTGAGGACAATCTTGCAGCCCTCACAGTGCTCGAAAAAGAAGCCGTGCAACAGCGCCGGGCAACGGCGGCAGCCCAGAAGGCTTTAGATCTGTTTTCAAAAAGATACAAAGACGGCGTTGATACCTATCTGCAGGTCGTGACTTCCCAGACGACAGCTCTTCAGAACGAAAGTAACGAAATCATTATTCAACAGAGGCAAATGGAAGCAAGCCTGCTCTTGATCAAAGCGGTTGGAGGAGGCTGGGATGCTTCGCAGCTGCCACATTACTAGCCTCCAACTGTCATAAATGGGCGGCTCCTGATGGAAACCTCGTCGGGGATCAGGGCAGATGACTACTACGGTCAAGAAAATCAAATCGGAACGTCGCGAAGTCATTGGCTTTGGAGACGGTCAAATTTGTAAACGTTTCACGGACATCTCGCCCAATGAGTTTCTGCGAAAATTGAGATGCCACCGCAAGCGACCCGAAAACCGAATCCGCAATTGTGTTCGCGGCGCAATTGATTCGCACGCGGGGAACGTATACGAAAGCGATCTCGCAGCAGTCCGGGATGCCGGTTACAACGATAGAGAGGTCCTGGAGATCATCGCTCTGACTGTTCAGTGCTCGTTTACAAAGTACGTGAGCAATGCGTTTGAGTTGCAGTCCGACTTCCCAACACCTGAGTCTTGAATCGACCCAACTGGACCACATTGTGAGACCTTCTTATTCGCTCGTTGCGCCACTCCCGGGGAGTGACGCCTACCAAGCGACGGAACGATTTAGTGAAGTGGCTTTGATCAGCAAAACCTACCTCTACCGCGATATCGGAGATTGGATGGGTCTGATGCTTGAGCAGGTCTTGGGCCTTTTCAATGCGAGCCTGTAGGACCCAACTATAGGGAGCGGAGCCGGTGGAAGCTTTGAACCCACGAGAGAATCGAGAAAGTGAAACCCCTGCCAAGTCGGCGAGAGTTCGCAGACTGACGTCATTAGCGAAATTCTCTTGAAGATATTCTCTCGTGATGCGAAGCTGCCGGGGAGACAACCCATGCGCGTTCGCCTCGGTGCAGCGTCTGTCCGTTGCCTCGACCAAAGCGACAAGCAACGCCGTCGTGAGACTTTCACCGAGGAGCCGATTGTGCGAGTGTGAATCGATGCAGATGTCAGCCAAAATCCGCGCACATTTGGTAACCCGCGAATCATAAACGAGAAGACGTGGCTCCAGGATTGTCGCTAGGTCAAACTCGTCTTCGAGCAGGGACGAGACCGCCGTCGCGTCAAACGTAAGCTTCAGATTCCTGAGAAAGCGCGCGTTGTTGTAGTAGAACCAGAGCTTCTGATTGGCCGGAATCCAACTAAAGAATCCAGCGTCGAAACGGCTTCGTGCCGTCGGTTGATTCACGTTCAAACGCGGTTCGCAGTAGCCGCCCTTCTGCGCGAGTCGAATGACAACCGTTGTGGTATCGGAAAGCATGTCTATCCGCTTTTCGCCGAGACCTGGATCGTTTTCGTCATATCGAACGGCGATCCCGTTCCAGACACGTGAAGGCAAGAAGCTCTTCGTGGATTCATTTACGGGGAGTGCTGAGATCTTCAAAGAACCATTTGGGGACATGTCATACCTCGCATTAGCAACTCCAACCTTGCGGAGTGAATTGTTACCGACTCGCCCTTATGTTGTTCCTAATCTGTTCCAAATCGAGGAAGTTTGTCAGAAAACGCCTCCAAATTGGCAGAAAAAGGATTTTGGACGATCCAGCCTTTATTAACTCTCTACCTTCAGGCGAAGGAACACTTCGCTTACAATCAAAGTATGCCTGCTGACTTCAGAGTTGACGAAGGGGTGCCCAGAATCGCCGCTGCGATTGGCGATCCCGGGCGAGCAAGGATGCTCTATGTCCTGATGGACGGACATGCCCGTACCGCTACTGAGCTTGCAATCGTTGCCGATGTGAGCGCATCGACAGCGAGCGCTCACCTGACCCGATTGAAGAACGAGAAGTTGGTCAAGGCAGTCCGACAAGGCAAGCACCGCTACTTCACACTTGATGGGGCAGAGGTTGCTGCAGTGCTTGAGGGATTGCTTGTCTTGTCCGGCGCCCCCCGCGACAAGTTTGTTCCGAATACCCCCAACCGGCTTCGTATGGCCCGCACTTGCTATGACCATATGGCGGGCACTCTCGGCGTGACTATCCATGACTGCATGGTCAAAGCCGAGTGGCTCGTGGAAGACCCATCTGCCGGAGACGACGCCTATCAGTTGACTGTCCGGGGAGACAGAGCTTTTAGGGAGCTTGGTGTCGATGTAGAGGAGCTGCAAGTCACAAGACGGCGCTTCGCGAGCCAGTGCATCGATTGGAGCGAACGACGTCCTCACCTCGGTGGCGCAGTAGGCGCCGCGATGTTCACGTTGGCCCTGAAGCGTAAATGGGTGAGTCGAGATCTTGATAGTCGAGTGTTGTCTGTGACGTCACGGGGAACAAGAGAGATTCGAGAGTATTTCGGGGCTGAGCTGTCCGCCACGCCAGCATGAAGCGTCTCGCGGCTTCGTCTTTGGTCATGTCCGAATGTCGCCAGCCACCAACCCCAAGGACTGGAAACATAGCCCTATGGAACTACCTAGCAAAGACGTTTGTTACCGGGCACTGCAGAGTAGGGACTCGCGATTTGACGGTCTGATCCTTGTGGGCGTCCCGTCCACTGGGATTTACTGTCGTCCCATATGTCCGGCGCGTACACCTAAGTATGAAAACTGCGTTTGTTATTCATCTTCCGCTGCGTCGCAAAACGCCGGCTTTCGGCCATGCCTTCGCTGCCGTCCCGAGTCTGCTCCTGATTTAGTTTCATGGCGCGGCACTTCGAATACAGTTGCCCGCGCGTTGGCTCTCATAGCGGAAGGGGCACTTGATAGCGAAGGGGATAAGGTCGATGCTCTCGCCAATCGCCTCGGGGTCGGTGAGCGTCAGTTACGCCGGTTGTTCCTCCAGCATCTCGGCGCGTCCCCCACTTCGGTAGCGCAGACCCGCCGGGTGCTGTTCGCAAAACAGCTGATTCACGAGACTGAGATGTCGATGACAGAGATAGCGCTGGCATTAGGATTCGGAAGAGTGAGGAGGTTTAACGAGATCTTTCAAGAACTATTTCGCCGACCACCGAGCGCGCTTCGGCGAGCTGGAAGAATCGTCAGGGAGGAGACGGGGTTAAGCTACGACTTCGGTATAAGCCGCCATACGACTGGAATTCCATACTCGACTTCTTGCGCACACGCGCTATACCTGGTGTTGAAGTGGTTGAGGGCGACCGGTATTTCCGGTCTGTTTCGATCGACGGTCTTATCGGTAGCGTCGAGGTTGGGCATTTAAACAAGAAACAATCTCTCTGTGTGACAATTCGGTTTCCAAATGTCCGATTGTTCCCAAATAGTGTCGCTCGTGTTCGGAGGCTTTTCGATCTCGGCGCGGACATCGAAACAATTGATTCTCACCTTGCCACGGATTCGCAACTCACACCACTTGTGGCTCAGCGGCCGGGCCTTCGTTCCCCGGGAGGTTGGGACGGTTTTGAAATTGCGGTCCGCGCTGTGCTGGGACAGCAGATCAGTGTCGTCGCTGCACGTGGACTTGCCGGCCAACTGGTGTGCCTCCATGGAGACACCTTGCCGAAAGTCCATGGCCATCATCCTGCTCTTTCGCACGTGTTTCCGTCGGCAGCCCAGCTCGCGGCTTTGGAAGATATTGATCTCGCAATGCCCGCGTCTCGCCGTCTGACACTCAAGGCGGTCTCCCAAGCTACCGTCGACGATCCAAACCTGTTCAGCCCCTTCGGCGACATCGACGCTGTCGTCAAACGTCTTAGTGGCATACGGGGAGTGGGTGACTGGACGGCCCATTACATCGCGATGCGCGCGATTCGCGAGATGGATGCATTTCCCGCTACGGACATTGGGTTGCTTCGAGGAGCTGCAGCGAGCGGCCACGAAGGCGCCTCGTGCGACAGCACGATGCGCCTTTCGCATTGCGCATAAGTTGCCAAGCGTGGGTGGCTGGGACGACCGCTTATCAGCTAGTAGGAGTGATGATCGCGGCTGGGCCTGATCATTCAGCCTCGTGTGGCTAAGCTGATTGCAAGGCCGCAATCCAGTTCCTGAATCCGGCGCCAGATAGGATTCGACCAACATCCCCGTTCCTACAATACGTCCCGTCCCCTGAACCCCTAGAGTGTAAACATCTGCTGCGAATATCTCGCGGCACCGTTATGCAGTCAGGAGTTTAAGAGTCGATGTGGATTGTAAAGATTGCGCTCAGCAGACCGTATACGTTCATCGTTCTGGGCTTGCTCATCTCATAATTTTGCCATTCCCGCGAGTCTTTGAGAGTCCCCCCCTGAATCGAACAACAAAACTAGCCTTCTGCACCCTTTTAGGTCGGAAGAAAAGGAGTCACTCACATGTTTGATATGAAGAATCTCACTCGAAGGAAGAAGCTCGATGAGAATGCACCTGATGTGATGAAACACTACTGGGCTTTTAATCAAGAGGTGTTCAAAGTCGGTGCCATCGATGTCCTGCACAAGGAGTTAATAGCGGTGGCGGTCGCCCTGACAGCGCAGTGTCCTTACTGCATTGAGATACATATGAAAGAGGCGCGTAGGGCGGGAGCAAATGACACGATGCTGACGGAAGCGGCCATGGTCGCCGCAGCAATGCGGGCAAATGCGACGGTCACCCACGCGTCGCACTTGTTCTTAGAGTAACGAGAGCAAATTTCTTGAAGCAAAGATGTGGCTGCCCTATGTCTCAACGAGACATAGGGCTCATTAGTCGGCGGCGATATCTTGGGGGGAGCAATGAATGTCCGCCAGCTACTGTTTCGTCCTACACGGTTGTTGTATCGCACCTCGCGTTCGGGACTCTATCTTTGCGGAGCGTCAACGCCCCCAGGTGGCGGCGTTCACGGAATGTGTGGATTTCATGCAGCCAAGATGGCCCTCAAGGATCTCAACATGTAATTCGATTTTCTGTCGGTTATTTCGCTTTGGCACAAGGGAATCCCGTGGGGGATATCGTACGAGACTCTGGCTCCGGAAAACATAGTGACCAGGGCAGTGTGACACCCGAGCGTTGGGTTGCTCAAGGCTGTGGTTGAGGCACCAGGTTGAGAGCGCGATGCGAAACGGCATGACTGGACCCCCACCGCGTGTCTGCGCGGAAAAGATGTTGCGGTCGGGCGGGTCCAATGGCAAAACCGCTCGCGCGAGGCGGCTACGAGGCAGGGAAGTACCCGGGAATGACGTGTTCTCGAGGCCGCGGAGGGTGTAATCCACGCAATGCGGCGTAATTAACCAGGGAGGGCTCGCAACGCCAATGCGGATCAGACACATGCTTATTACCTAGTCGCTCTCTGGTCATAAACCCATTTCCCGCGCGCGTGAAGCCTCTGCCGCGGACGCGCTACTAGCGTGGCAAACGATGCCTGAATCGGGGTGCAAATCCTCCGGATCGGGCATGTCTTTGGATGAAGGCGATTAGGGCAGCAGAATGCAATTGAGGGATCCCCGGAACCGCTGAATTGCGGTCAGGGACTCTCGGCTCTCTTTAGAAAGGGAATTTCATGACGATTTCTAGTGCCGTCCTTGCCATTTCCACGCCTTCCCAGCCCTGCGGACCTCGCACATCTTTGCCAACTGCAGGCAAGAAGACCGAAGGCAGCGTTGGATCAGCGGATCCGACCTCCGGAGTGAACAGTTCGTTCAGAAGGGACCTGACACACGCTGAAGTTGGTGTGATTCGCTCGCTGAGATGGCGAGGACTCTGCCATTGCACGATTTCAAAGCGATTCCAAGTGGAGGAAGCGTTCGTGCGGAGTATTTGCCGGGGAGTCGACACTTGCCGTGCAGTCGCTAAGAAGCGACTGCAGTCGAAACGCCTGCAGTCGAAGCGGCGGAAGGTGACATTAGATCCAGATGGCTGGGCGTCAGACTTCGCCCAGCCATGACCGCAGTAGTCAGTCTTGGGCATGTGTAGATGGATCCTCACCTTGGATCGCCGCACGCCCTACACCGGGGTACGAGAGCGTACCAGCAGGGTGACGCGCGTAGCCGACACTCGAGAGGCGCCAGCCTTAAAAGTGAAGGGGCAACGGCAGAGATGTTCGCACTCGCCCGCGCCTATTGTCACCGCCGCGTGCATTATGGCGAAGACGCGGACCCTGTCAACGTCGAGCTGGCCGCGGCGGTTGCTGCTTTGGAAGCGCAGTCAGCTACTGAAAGACATTCTCGATGTGAAAGAGCAGATTCTCGTAGCTGGGGATTAGAGTTGCGTCCGTGGGTAAAGCAACAGGCTGACCATGGAGTGCGTAGTAATGCTTGCCGTTCTCATATTGCTCCCGAATCCGGGGGCTCACAACGATCCTTCGATCTTTCGGATCGATCCCCAAATATCCTCTGTCGAACAAAGTGTGCAGATCGCTACGCAGGAGGATGCCGTTGGGGATTTCATGCGGTCCCTCCCGGGCATAAGGTCGGATATGCGCGGCTTGCAAGACAGGAAGCGTCTTCTCTCCAGTCATGGCGCATCGCCGTTGATATGCATCCGTCACCAAGACGCGAAAAGAGCCTTGGCCTAACCGTGGAAACACGAGTTGCGGCGTTCCATATCGATCGGGTTGCGTAACGGAGAGTAACGAGGGCCCGGGATCAGCTTCGCGTTCACGAACGCGAACGAGGCGTTCCTGAACCAGGAGCCACAGAGAATCGCCGAGTTCCGTGCCTGTGGCAAATGTCTTGCCACTGACAATGTTCAAACTGAAATACGAAGTGCTATCGATCCAGTCCTCTTCCGGCCAGAAGAAGGGCTCTTCGAGGAGAATGCATCCGATGTTGGGATCTTCACCGAACGCTATGGGAGTCTTACGGTATTGAGAAATGCGTGCCCGGACTTCCGTCTGACTGCGCGCGCCGTTTGCCAAGCCAAAAGCCTCCCAGGCGAGACTCACGGGCAGAGAGACAAACTTCGAAAAGAATCCTCCGCCCGATATGAAGTTCCGCGGAGAGTGCAGTTTGAATAGAAAAAGCTCTCCCGGCTGCAATGCCGCGAATCCAGCTGTGGGTGAAGGACGCCAGAAGTTAACTTCGTCTACCGATTCCTGAGCAGCGTGAAGAGACCACCAGTCCCAGTCCGTGACGCCTACGAAGAATCGCATTGCTATTTTTGTACAGCACAACTGAACGTTTCTGCGAGGGAAATAGGACCCACAGCTCCGCCGGCTGCTTCAAGAGCTCGCTTGGCTGGGCTTTGCACGGCCACCTTGATCGCCGAGTTCTCATCAGTGATACTCCTGCTTGCGCGCCCCAGAATTGCCCAGACTTCAGAGGCGCCGCGCTTCAAGGAATCTGGCGCCTGTACGCTCACGCATCAAACTTCTTCGAACCTGGCCTTGTGATAGGCGAGCGTCCACGGCTGCAAACCTCCAGCATGGAGCGTCAACCTAAACCGCTCCGGTACGGACGGGTCTCTTTCGGCCATCGGGATTTCGGTGAACGTAATCCCGCGTGGCATCTGCGTCTGTAGGCAGTGCGCCGTGAACTCTTCGACAAAGCAGCAAACCCTATCCAGCATGAAGGCGACAAACTGCGTCGCCGGCATCCCATCAATTGTTGGCTCGTCCATCACAACCGCGCCGCTCTTCACGGCGTAAGTAACGCGTGGCAAGGACCAGCCAGTATGGTCCATGCTGTTGCGCCGCTTGATGAGCGCTTCCGACCACGTGCGCGTCTGTTCCAGATAGTCAGCAAGGACCGGATCGGTGGTCTGCAACGCTGCAATGCCATTGTTCAATGCGCCGTCCTGCATGAACAAAAAACCAATATTTCGATTCAGGCTAACAGCGAACTGGTGCATGCTCGTCTTCATCGTCCGGGAGGCAGCGTAAAGAAAGCTCTCTACCTGTTTGCGAAGGTCCCTGTCGATGCTCTCGTCCACGTGGATCGACCCGCCTTGCAGCCGCGCGATCTGCCCCGAAAGAACCTTATGATTGTGAGCCGTCCAGGTCGCACTGACCTCCTGCGCTGCTGTGCGCGCCGTCATCAGCGACGTGAACACCTGGTCGTAAGGCTTGTCGAAGTCATCGCGTTTCGTAGCGTCGGGATAAATCACGTCGCGCAAATGCGTGACACCGAGGATTACACGTGCAAAGAATGGGCTGGAGCTGCCTTCATTCGCAAACTTTTGGATCGTCAACTTCGGTTCGGTCTTGCGAACCACCATGTTCGACTGCCGACCGATGCGCTGCAGCAGCACGGTATAGTCGGCGTTTGTGATCGGCAGGACGTAAGAAATCTCCACGTCCGGCGGCCGCTTCATCACGCCGGCCTTCTTCAGCGGCTCCTTGCCAAGAAACACAATCAGCCCGGTAAGCGGCAGCTTCCCGCGCAGCAGGAGCACGCCGCCGTCTTGCCAAGGCAGGAATTGCAGCGTTGCTAGAAGCTCGCCCGTCTGCGCCTCAATCCGCATCGGCAACGGCGGGATATAGCGGTCGTTGTAGAACTGCCGTGGGACAGGAACAATCTCGCCCTTCAAGTTGTACTGGTAACCTATAACCACCACGGCCGACTTGGGCACGCCCTCCAAAAGGTGGTTGAAGTTCGGGATCGACGCGCCCGGCGAAAAGAAATACAGGTAGGCCAGAAGATATGCCGCCAAGCGGTTGAACGTGTAGGCTCCCGCGGGCTTCATCGTCAGCAGCATGTAAATCGCCGGGATATAGCTCTCGATTGCACCTTCGGCCGGCGGTAGCCAATCGCCGATGATTGCCTCGCCAGGAAACTGGCAGCCGTAACTGATAATCCCGACCGAAGAAACCGCAATCATGTCGAGCCATTCGCCGCCGAGTTTGCCGGCATTAAGACGCTGCAACTCTTCGGCGATGGTCTCAAACGCTACAGCCGTGCGCTTCGCGAAGATCATCCCAAGCGTCAGGGTGGCAACCGGCACTTTCAGGTTCGGGGCCGGACTTTTCTTCAGACGCTTGACCTGGACGATCCGCTTGTAAGCGGTGCGCAGGCTATCGAGGTCTAAATCCTCGATAACGTCGATCACCGCTGCCGCGTTGTCAGCCGGAATGGCATCCGGCGAAGCCCCAGGAGGTTGCGCAAACGCCGTGTGCACTATGGAGGCGAAGGAGGCGGATGCTTGGCCGTTGCTATCTACGATGTAGCCGGCGATTGCCTTATATGGCCAGCCGGCGAACCTTTCGATGCTACTGTTGAGAACTGCGCCTCGGTCAGTGGCGGAGGCCTTATCGATCTGCTCCCCGCAAAGCCGAGCCTCTTCAGTAAGGTTCATACACAGCTCTCTGACCTTAAATGTGACTTTGTCTAGTTTCGGAATGAGCCTAATATAAGGTTCTTCTACGGTTGCCTTCAACGTGATGGAAAGATGAATGCGGAGAAACGACTGAAGCGCTTGTGTTCACTGAACGACAGCGGATCGGTGCGATGCTCTCTTTTCTTGTCCATCTTCTCGGTTCGCGAGAAATCGCCTTCACACTCACGAAGCAGAATGGAGGATGGCTCCCCTAGCGGCGGCTGCTCCACAGAATTCGCGTTACCGCGCTCCGCCACTGTCCCAAGCGTGAAACCCCAGACCTCGCGATTCCGGAATCAGACGCCTTCCAGTCTCTGTCTATTTCGGGACCGTTCATTTTTGATGCCGGAGCCCTCAGTGACATTACGTCAGAGATTCTGCCGCTCGACAAAGCGGATGAGTTGCTGAAGTTTAGCTTTGCGGGTGCAAGCGAAGCAGGGTTGACGCGATAAGAATTCAGAGGCCGAAGGAATGACAAACCAAAAGGTCGAAGATTTTAGTCCATCCCTCCCACTGGTAGCGTTTGAAAAGTCCAAAAACCTTCCAGCTCAACAAAACCCTCATTCGCACGCAGGACCTTTCTGAGATAGACCCTGCAGTCCTTCGACCGAGGAATGTAGCCCCCGGCGCGAACACGTTCTTCTATGGCTTCGAGTGACAGAGGCTCCCCGGCTGCAAGACATACCGAACGCGCGTGTGAAAGTAGAGGGCGCTTCGTTGCGGGTGGAATTGCCTCCAGCAGAGCCTGATAGCTTTCTCTCTCAGCTTCGAACGCTTTGATAAAAACGCGTAGTGCTTCATCGAAGATTTCGCGCATCACAGGGTCGACGATAAGCCTTTTGCTTGCCTCCCAGGCTCGTTTCAGCTTGGCGCGCGATTTGTCATGTACTAGTGCGAGAACGACTAGGCCGACCATGCCGCATTGCGCTGCACCCGGAAGCTCCTTAAATGCTGCAATTAATCTCTTGAGTATTCGAGACATGGCGCCAAGAAACTCGATGCCCACAATTGCAGATATTGATGAGCCCGTCGCGAAGGAAACGCGGATCGTGGCGCTCCGCGCGTAGGTGCGGAGTTTCAGATCTATGTCGGACGCAATAACCGCAGCTCCGATCCGCGCCAAATGCCGGTCGAGCGAATAAACGGCGCGGGCGTCAATTTCCTGCCAAGTTGCGAGGTACGCGAAGTCGTCGACATCCACTAAGATCTCAGCCGATTTCGGAGTGCTGCGCGGAGCATAGAAGTGGAGATGCCGCCGGAATTGCAGCCATTCCTCTGCGACTCTTCCCACAGTCGTCTTCGTCGCAAGTGCGATGTCTTCGTAATGCTTCTCGATCTCATAGTCCAAATAAGCAGGAGCGTAGACGACCACGACACCGGCATCGATAGCTTCGTGAAGTGCAGATCGGGCCGTATCCTTCACACGTTTTCCGAGGCGCCATCGCAGCTCTTTTTGAACTCGATTGGCATCGAGAACAATGCGTATCTGGAACAGCTTTGGGAGACATGACGCAAACACGGACGAAATTCGCAGGAACGACACCAGTTGAGGAAGCATATCCGACCTGAAAAAGCTCTCTAGGGTCTGACCCGACGGGTTGATCTTCGTATCGCTCAAGATGATTGCTCGACCAATGTCACGGTGTCTTCGCCTCTCTCCACGCCGTCTGTAAGATTCTCGCTCGATTCAACACCGAAGAGTGGCGATGCCGAATCCTTCCCGCCTTGAAAATTGCCGAGCCCTACACCCACGAGGCGAAAAAGCTGCTTGGGTCCGAGGTCGACCCGCTCTCTTAATGCCAGGGCGATGTCAGCCAACTGCTCGCAGGACTGCGGCGGAATGGGCGGTGTATGACTCCGTGTAAGTGTGTTGAACTCTTTGGTCTTGAGCTTCAGGACGATAGTCCTTGCTACACGCGCATTCCCGCACGACGCGGCCCATACCTTTTCGGACAGCCGCCGAATCAACGATTCCGTTTCTCCCAACGATATGTCACGCTCGAACGTATCTTCGGCTGAGATCGACTTGCTTGCTCGATTTGGAACCACAGGATTGTGGTCGATCCCGCGCGCGAGTTCGTAGAGACGCAAACCGTACCGGCCGAAAAGTTGTTCGAGCGTCGCCGCATCCAGGGCATAGAGGTCACCGACGGTATTGATCCTAGCCGCCTTCATGCGACTCTCTGTGACTTGTCCGACACCCGGAATGCGGCCGACGGGCAATGGAAGCAGAAAACTTTGGATTTCGTGCGGCTGTACAACAAACTGACCGTTGGGCTTTCTCCAGTCGGAGGCAATCTTTGCCAAGAACTTGTTTGGAGCTACGCCTGCCGAAGCCGTTAGGTTCAGTTCCTCGTGGATTTGCTGTCGAATCGTTTTCGCCACGAGCGTTGCCGTGGGCAGTCCCGTCTTGTTCGCCGTCACATCCAGATAGGCCTCATCAAGCGACAACGGCTCGATCAAGTCCGTGTGACGTTGAAAGATCTCCGGACTGCCCGCGATACCGCCTTGTAGCGAACAAAATCAGGAGGAATGAAAACCGCATCGGGACACAGCCGTTCTGCCCGTATCGCCGGCATCGCGGATCGGACCCCAAACTGTCTGGCTTCATAAGACGCCGCACAAACAACCGAGCGGTTGCCGCGCCACGCCACAACTACCGGTTTACCCCGGAGGCTCGTATTGTCTCGTTGTTCCACAGACGCGTAAAACGCATCCATGTCGACGTGGACGATCTTGCGCTGCGGCACAACTGCAGAGGTCGGCACCGGGTTGGGCTCGGGAACGGTCAATCGGACGGATGGTTTCTCCCGTCATTGTAAGCGAACGAATGGCGAACGGATTCAATTTTGGTCGACAGTGATTGGTCTAGCGACCATGACATCCGCAGCTCGCCGAGCGCTTCGCTTTCTTAGCCGGCAGTCCCAGGCGGAGCCTCGTCGCCGTGACGGCATGTTTGATCTCCGCCGCCGCTCCAGGGTTCTTCTTGTCATCGCCGGGCACTTGCACATTCGCAAGAAGCCACACAGCCGCCTCAATACCTTCCTCTGCGTCCCGGGGATCGTCCCGCTTCAGTGGATCGAGAATACGCCGCAGAATTACGGGAACGCGTGATGCGCTTCCGCCGCGCATCGGAGTGTGAACGAAGTTGCGGGGAGCGAACGGCATGTTCAGGTTGAGCGCGGCCGCTCGACGTGGGTTATCGGTCTTCTTGCTGATGAGGTCGTCGAGCGGCATGAAGAGCGGACGAAACAATTCGGGCTGTCGCAACAGAAGCGTGCGATAGGTGAATGGCGGTGGAGCTTGCGGTAGACCTCGTAGCGGTGCCTGCGGCTCATCGAGAGAGCAGATCAACCGGCGTATTGCAAAGACGAGAGCGTCGAGCTTATGAAGATCATCGCTCCGTGTCGCATACCCATAAATCAAGTAGCGGTTGTCGGCGTTTCCGTTGCGGTGTAGGTGTTCGAGAAAGTCTTCCGGTTTGCAGTCCACCCAGTATGCAAACTTGAGATTGGCTGGTTTCGCAAGGACTTTCGGAAGCAGCTTGCCCGCGATCTTCTTGACGTCCTTATAGAGACGAACGATGTCGTGACCATACCCCTTTGCAGAGCGTCCGTTATAGAGAAGCACTGCCTTCAGATACTTCTCCAGAGCGTGAACACCAAGCCATAAGAAATCCGTGTTGAGCTGATTGATCGCGCACCATCGCGCAGTGATGTAGTTCTCGTCCGCAGTTCGGACGAAGATTTCATCGATCAGGCTTGCCTGCGATGAAGAGACACGCGTCATTTGTTTAGCTGGCATAGAGAGTTTTCCGACAATGCGCCTGAGGTCATAGAAGACGAGCAGAGGCGGCAACATGAGCTTACGCGCATGCAACTGAGCTATTCAGTATTGCTCTCTGCGAACTGAATTCGCCTGTCCCATCGCGATAGGAGGCTATTCCCATCTTCCACCTTCTCTCTGCTGTGAACGCTGATAGCTGTTCGCTTTAAGGCCTGTCTTTCAGATTTGCATAGGTGTCTTCGCTCAGCGGCTCCCGCTAAACTGGACAGAAAGACGTTACATTAGGCGAGGAAGAATTCCTCGCCAGAATTGGGTCTCAGAGCATGGCCAAGCGCGACACCAACAAATCAGCCCGAAATCGGATCATCAAGGCGTACAAAGTCCAACTGCAAGAACTCCTGCCCAAAGCCCTCAAGGAGACCGGCACGAGAGACGAACAGTCTCTGAATGCAATTTTGGGAAGCAAGAACGATGAATTCTTTGATCTGAAGCACGATGTCATCCATAGTCAAGACCAGTTTGTGAATCAATGGATGGCTGGATTGAAGGACGCGGCTCTAGCTAATGAACGCGGTGCGACAGTGTCGCTATGGAAAAGCCTCAAGAAGCATGAGAGCTTTCGGAGGTATACCCGACTCTTTCTCGAAAGATCCTATTTGAGGCACTTCGACGAGTTGTCGAAGAACAGGCCCTTGGTAGAAGAGTCTGAGCTTTGGATCGGTCAAAAGAATGCGCACTACGGATTGCTGGTAAGTCCGAGATTTCGTGACGGTCAATGGGAGAACGACAAGAGCGAAATTCGAGCGTTCCAAATTCCTTACTTCACGATCGGTCACGTCATGAAGACGGGATTGGTGATTCCGGGCAAAGACAAGACTTTCAAGTTTTCTGACATCGAGCAGTATCTTTTGTTCTTTCAGGACACGATTGTCCGGAACTCTGGATCAAAGTATGAATATGACATTGCCGGCTACTACTGTGACTACGTCAGGGCCAACGGGAACCCGGAGCAGGTCCCCCTGCTCATTCCGGAGTTCCGATATGCGGGCCTCGCCGAGAAGCACATCTACCGGCTCGACTTCCTAATCATCAATCCCTATACCTTCGATAAAACTGGATTCGAGCTCTCGCCGTGGTCTTCCCATGGTTATCTTCATAAGATTGGGAAGCTTACGCAGACACAGATCAATGCCATGGCCGCAGACAACTTTGCCAAAGAGATGAAAAAGCATCGCGCCTATTTCAAGGAGCACGATGTCGTCTGCCTGATCTTTCCGGACGACGAACTGAAGGACACGAAAGCACTTTTCAAGAAGTACATGCTTCCTTGCCTGACTCCCGAAAAACCGAGGAACCAGCTCTCATTCCAAATCATGGAAGAGTTTCTCGAAGACGACTAACCTTTACTTGTTTGAGCGTTCGTCTGTGATTGCGAGCGGTAAAACCAGACCGACCAACCTCCTGATGGGGCGCTTCTCGAACCTCATGCTTCCTGCCAGCAGCATGAGGTTCCCTTCAGGGTTCATCCTCAACTGTATTGCGAGCGGCTTCACCTTCGTCGACAGTTCCATTCTTCCTTTTTGGGACCGGGTCGGAGTCGTGCTCTGCAATCTCGCGGCCATGATTCCCGCTGGGTTCGCTTTGAGCTTTCAAGTCCGGTTTAGAGTGCCATCGAACTTCTTAACAACCCGGTGAAACATCACGAGTGGTGACCAACGAAGCGAGAATTACGAGTCATAGCTTGGATCCGATGCGGGAGATGGGCCGGCTTTGGTAATAACGATCGTGGTGCATTGAGCCAGGCAGGAGGGGTGAGCCTGCTCTGAAGGCGGCGAAATGGGCTCACCTCGCCTTTCCAAATCTCGATCGGGAAACCGTGTTTTGCAAGCATTCACGACTCGAAATAACAGCCAAAGTCTGACGCAGGCGTCTCGAGGTGATTTTCGTCGGCGGTTCACTGCCATGCAGTTTAGAACGGCCATGACTTGAGTTTCTCGTCCGCTAAAATTGTGGTACGAGGGATGTGAAGTCCCCCGCATGAGCCTCAATATCACTGAAGTTCGGGCCCCAAGCCGCTACCGTTCGAAGGGTCCGGAGAGCGCTGTCAAGTGCTGTACCGGAGAGGCTGCGCAGAGCGGCAAGATCTGAGTCGAGGGGGTAAGGCTGACCCGCTAAGGTCGCGGTTATGCCCAGACCTCCGTTGTACGTCAGCGCGAACGAGGCGGCCTTCGGAGCAATACCTATCGATACAGAGAACGGTGATGCGTTTGCCGTGTTGGCAAGTCGTGTAAGCAATCCGCTAAACGGAAGTTTCTGGGCCAGTGGCGCCGTAATGACAGAACCAAGCTTGTAGAAGTTAAGAGGGATATTTACGGTACTGCCCAGTGCCGGGTCATGTGCATCGCATGCCGTCTCACCGGTGTAGAGCCCTAGCCCTGCCGAAACCCCAAGCTCCCTCCCCCTGGTCGCAGAGATACCCACCTCAATCGTTGGGATGGCACATGAACGGCGACTATCGAAGTCGTAGGCGATATCAAAGCCCGCTTGAAAACCAGTGCCAGTCAATTCGACACCTGTGCGCAGGCTAGCGAACACACCAGCGAATTTGCCACCCTGCTGCTCAAGGCGGTTCGTTGCAATGTGTATGACCGCAACGGACTCAAGAGTCGAAATGATTGATACGGTCAATATTTGTTCTTGCAGGGTCAGTAGACCAGACGGATCTGATAGGTTGACGGGATTGCCGTGGACGTAGAGATATCCATGCAATGTGCCCGGATCGTATGGATTCCCTTCAAAGGTATCCGCCGACTTGAATCTTCCCGAAGTTGGATCAAGGTAGCGCGCCCTCAGATAATAGAGTCCGAGATTCGAGTCGTGCTGTTCCCCGGCATACCGAAAGTCGTTCGGCACGACTCCGGTCGATTGAAGCTGTACACCGAATGCGTCATAATCGTACCGATCAGTCACCGCACCGGTTGCATCGATTAGCAACCGGACATTCCCGTGCCCGTCATACCCATAGAAGCTGGTCCCGCTGGCTTGGCTCTGGCTGATGCGGTTTAGGCCGTAAGTATAGACTCGTTGGACTGCGCCTCCGGAGATTTCTTCAACGACCTGCGGGTAGTCGGTCAGATTGCGATTGTCAACCAAGTATTGTGTAGTCGTGCCCCCTGCGGTCTTCGATACGCGGTTGCCGTCGCCATCATAGACGATCGTAACGGTTGTGCTACCGCTCTGCGCTATGAGGTGATTCTCGAAGTCATAGGTGTAGGCATGGCCGCCCGAGCCGAGAGTACTACCGTTGGCATCGTAGGTGTCTGACTTCAGGCGGTCGTTCTCGTCATATGTGTGAGTGGCCGGAGGAACAGCCGCAACTGTGGAGCTGCGGGTGAGACGGTTGCCCACTGCGTCATAGGTATATCCGATTGTGCCATTGGCAGATATATTGCTGCTGCCGGAGATGGTTTCATCCTTCAGACGGTACAGATCGTCATAAGTATAGCTGGTCTGACGACCGCTAAGCTCACTCACTGCCGTACGGTTACCGGCCGGACCTAACGTATACGAGTAGCTTGCAAGCGGCGCTCCCTTCGTAATAGTGAGGCTGTTGAGCCTGTTCAGTGAGTTGTACTGATATCCAGTTGTGACTCCGTTCGGATAGGAATATCGGGCCAAGTTGCCGACATCATCGTAGGAGTAAGTTGTTACTCCCGAGCCCGGACGGTTGTCCACGGCTTCGGAGAGACGGTTCAGCTTGTCGTAAGAGTAGGTCACGGATGTGCCGTCGGCATTCGAAGACTTCATCGACTTTAGATTCCCGGCGTCGTCATAGAGGTAAGAAAGTGTGCCCTCGGGTGTGGCCTTTCTGACAAGGCGGTCGCGGAGATCATACGTATAGTCTGTCCTGCCGCTGGGGTCCGTCATCGACTCGCGCTGGCCGGTAGAAGTATAGGTAAAGCTGACCGGTGTCTGACTGAAGGTCGAGTCCGGGGTCTTGCTGAGAAGGCGATTGACCTCATCATAAGTGTAAGTCGTGGTCCGGCCGTTGAAGTCGGTCTTGGTCTTTAGGTTGCCTACTGAGTCATAGGTCTGAGTCTCAGACATGCCGAGAGGCAAGGTGCGCTTCGTCCTCCGACCCAAATCGTCATAAGCGAACGTCGTGGTGTGCTTGTTCGCGTCAGTCTGCGTGATGCGAGCTCCGACTTCGTCATAGGTGTATGTCGTTACCTGGCCGAGCGCGTCTGTAACCTTTGTCAAGCGGCCGATTAGGTCGTATTCGAACTGTGTCGTCTTGTTCGCCTGATCTGTCTTTCTAATAGTTCTCCCCAGAGCATCGTAGCTAGTAACATCCGATGTGCTGTCTGGGTAAAGAATCGTGGTTCGGCGGTTGAGTGGGTCGTACTGATACCGCGTTGTGTGGCCATTGGCATCCGTCATCGAGGACTGATTGCCGACGCCATCGTACGCATCGGTCGTGGCGTGGCCAAGGGCGTCGGTCGTTATGTCACGACGTCCATCAGCGTCATAGTGAAACTGCGTTGTATTTCCGAGCACATCTGTAGCGGAAGTGACTTCTCCGGCAGCGTCGTAGCCCGTGCTGGTCGAGGCATTATCTGGATAGACAGTCTTAGTGAGGCGTTTGAGCTGGTCATAGACATATGTCGTTCTTCTGGTGGCGCGATCAGTGCTGGCGACGCGTTCGCTTTCGGCGTCGTAGGTCGATGTTTCTGAAGTGCCGTCGGCATAACTCGTTTGAGTGAGCCTACCCATCAGATCGTACTGATAGCTGGTTTGGTGGCCGAGTTGATCTATCGTGGAGCTTTCCTTGCCAATGTCGTTGTATTTAATCTGCGTGTTTGAACCGTCAGGATAGTCGGTCTGGATCAGTCGGTTCTGGTGATCATATTGATAGCTCGTAACCATACTGGCTTTGCCGCTATCGGTGGTGCGGGTCTTCGTCTCGCTGAGCTTATTGCCGTTCGCGTCATAAACATAAGTAACTATGTTGCCGATCGCGTCCGTCTGTTGGCGCAGATTGCCGAAACTGTCGTATTGGTACGACGTGACGCCCCCGAGAGGGTCAGTCATGTTGGCGAGCAAGCCTTGCGGGTTATATATGCGGCTGGTGACGTTTCCGGCAGCATCTTTAGTGGAAGCGAGATTCCCGGTCGCATCGTCGTAGGCGTTACTGGTGACGTGATTCAGCGGATCAGTGATGGTTACAACCTGATTGCGACCGTTATAGGTATATGTAGTTGTGTGCCCTAGTGGGCTGGTGTCCGTCTTGCGATTATTGTTCGCGTCGTAGGTATAGGTGCGTGTCTCGCCTAGAGCGTTCTTCTCGCTCAGCATGTTGTCTCTGGGGTCATACGTCCGACTCGTGATACCGCCCAGAGCATCGGTGACTGTGACGATGTTGCCATCCAAGTCGTATTCGTTGACCGTGACGTGGCCCAGCCGATCAGTAATAATCTCCTGTCGGGTGTCGAGGTTGTGAGTGTAGTTAACGACGTTGCCGTAGGCGTCAGTATGGCTTACTAATCGACCGGTTTCATCGTAGTCATTGCGGATGGGTTGAGCGCCGCTCGGATCCTTGATGGTCAGTAGGCCGTGTGTATTGTTGTAGGTATACGAGCTGATCTTGTTAACCTGGTTGGTGAAACTTACCAGATCGCCATTCGCATCGTAGGTATAAAACAGAGTATTGCCAACTGGGTCCTGAATCTCCTTGATGCGGCCATGGTCGTCCCGAGTGAAGGTGATGCTGTTGCCGCTGGAATGGAAAATACCATCGGACTGTACGGTAAGTGTGTTGCCATTCAGGTCGGTCATGACCTGCAAGCCGGATTGATGGCTAATTTGAAGCTTTCGGCCATCCGGCAGTGTGAGAATGTACTGGTCGGGGTCGAAGACGGCTGTGAGGTCGGAGTCGAGCAGCATGACTGGCCCCGGGAACGCGCCGGAGACGTTAAGTAGATTGCTACCAGCCACGGCGAGCGTGGCATTGGGCGGAGTGGCTCCTGAGGGCGTGAAGCCGATGGTCACCTGCGACGGCGGGGCTGCCTGGCATTGCCCGCTAAGGATCGGTTCAAATTCGTACGTCGTTCCGTCGGGGAGTGAGACGCTGACGACATGTTTCTGCGCGGCCTGGACACAGTATTGCGGGACTAACCCGCCGCTTCTGGTTCCAGTCCACTTGGCTCCCAGAGCCCCATTCGTATTTATGAAAACATTCTTCAGATCCAAGGTCCAGGCAACCCCGAAATCACCCATTTGCTGATTGCGACTGTCATACGTGCGCACAATCTGGATGGGGAGTCCGGCCATTGGGACGGTAAGATCGTTGAACGACACTGTGAAGTTGCCGACCTTTTGGTTCCTGGTGACGACGACCGTAATCGTGGTAGCGGCGGCTTGGCCAGACGTATCTATCGCTGTCAAACGGACGACAGTAAGCCCATTGAGCAGGAGAGTCGGATCCAGTGTCCCGCTCACTGTTGCAGAAGTTCCAGTCGCAAACTGTCTGAATCCAACAGCGCCCGACGCCTGATATTCGAGTGTCCAGTAATCAATGATGGGACTGGTGACTGTTCCCGTTACTGCGGTCGCTGTGGTTATTTCGGTTCCCTCGACAGGACTCGTGATGGCTACTACAGGTGGGGGACCGGTTACAGGGCCGAGAACGCTAAAGGCGTTCACCAAGGCCGCCTGCTGTGTATCCGTCTGAGCCGTTACCGTGCGGGGACCCGGTTTAGCCGCAGGATTGATGCTGAGCTGCGCCGTGGCTGAAACCGGACTTGTGACCGTGACTGGACCGAGGCTTCCTTCCGGTGCTCCGCCCACTGAGATGCCAGGACCGAAGCTCGCTTGCGTAGTGCCCTGTAGGAAACTCGTGAAGACTCCAGTGATCACGACGGTACGCGTTTGGCCGTGCAGCGCAGAGCTAGGCGCAATCGAGGTCAGGAATGGCAGACCGAGGACTGTAAAGGCATTGGTGGCGGAGACCTGCTCCGTGCCAGTTTGCACGACGACTGTTCGGGACGTCGCAAATGCTGTGCTCAGGATGGAGATTTGGGCTGTAGCCGTCGTAGGACTCGTAACGGTCACGGGACCAAAATCTCCCACTATACCGCTACCTACCATAATTCCGGGTCCAAACCGGGCCATAGTTGTCCCTTGCACAAAATGCATGCCGGGGGCAGTAATCGTCACCGACAGTGTCTTGCTCTGGAATGCTGAGCGGGGATTTACCGTGAGGAGTGCGTTGCCCGGGGGGCCCACGGTGAAGCTGTTTCCCAACGTGACGATTTCGCTCCCTGTCGTGACGGTCAGCGTGCGCATCCCCAGGGGCGCAGCAGCATCGATCGCAAGCGTCGCCATCAGACACGTCGAGCAATTCACGGTGACATTCGACACGGTTATTCCTGGCCCAAGATCGATCTGCGTCCTGCCTTGGACAAAATGCGTATTAGAACCGACGATAGCGATCGGCCCGCCCAGCCCCTGTCGTCCTTCATTCGGAGATATGGAAGTGATCGAGGGACCACTCGAGACGGTGAACCCGCTGACAAGAGAGGTTGACTCCGCACCGGTCGTCACAGTCACGGTGCGCGGACCCGCTATTGCCGCTGGATCAATGCTCAGTTGTGCTGTGAGATGCGTGTCGTCCCTAACGACTACAGACCCGACAGTGACCCCTGCGCCGAAGCTGACCCGCGTCGTCGCTTGCGCGAAATGCGTGTTCTGCCCTGTGATGCTTACGGAAAGGGTTTGGCCTTGCTGGCCGGAAGCAGGTGTCACCGAGCTGATCTGGGGTGTCGTCCGGGAAGCGAGACTCACTGTAACCGTTGTATCCGCGCTGCTGCTCAGTTGCCCATCGCTTGCTGTGAGACGAAGTACATAGGTACCGGGTGCGCTGAAATCCGCTGTGGTCCTTGCCGCGTGCGCATTACCGAACGTCACCGTGCCCGGACCGCTGACCTTACTCCAAGTGACCGTGAGAGTGCTTCCCGCGGGCAAGCCATCATCCCTAACCGTTCCGAGCAGGACGGCAGGATTGAGTATCGGATGAAAGAGAATACCCGCTGCACGCAACAAGCCGCCGCTCCCCGCCGGAACAAATACATCGATGAAGCTTCCTGTCTTTCCGTCATACCTGAGCACCTGTCCCGCGTTGCTGCTTGCCGGAGTATCTGCAACATACAGATTGCCATCGGGCCCAAACTTCAGGTCACCGGCGCGCGCCAAGCCTCCAGCATGCGCCGCTACAAAAGTGTCGATAAACGCGCCGGTCTTGCCATTGAAACGAAGCACGTCGCCTGAATCGAGACCAGTGACATAAAGATTCCCGTCGGGACCAAACAAAAGATCGGCGGCGTCAAAGATCCCCTGTGGGGCTCCGTCCGCGAACTTGCTGAGAAACTTACCGGTAGTCCCGTCGAACTTCAAGACAGCGCGTCCAAGACCGTTTGTGGCGTAAAGGTTGCCATCCGGCCGAAAATCTAGGGCAGTGAAAGCTGCATTGGCCAGAGGATCGGTTGCAAAGACTTCAAAGGCGCTTGTCTTAGGGTTGAATCGCTTTATATTTTGTTCAAGCTCAACTGTGATGAAGAGGGTTCCACTCGCATCAAAGGCGAATGCGGGAGCGTCGCCGGGCCCGCCTTTTCCTATGGGCACGAATGCATCGATGAATGCGCCGGTCTTCAGAACATAGCGATAGATTCCGCCCAGGTGTTGATCCGAACCGCCGCGAACCCCCACATAAAGCCGGCCCTTGGAATCAACAAAAATCATACGCGGAGAGCTAATACCATCGGACAACTGGATTGGCGTCACTACCCCCAGAAATGATCCTGAAGTCCCGTCAAAACGAAGCACCGCCTCGTCGGCAACAGCGAGAGTGTTATTGCTTGAAACCAGGAGTTCCCATGATTGGGTAATTGCCTGATTTGGACCCGCGCTTACAACAGGAGCTTGGTTAGCAGCCGATTGCACCGCTTGATTTAGGACCACGGAGGTGCTGCGAGAGAACGCGCCGTCGCCACCATACTTAGCGACGATGAAATGTTGCCCGGGGCTCTCGAATGCGAAGTTCAGTGCGGCAACGCGATCGGTCAGATTAGAAGACCCGATCGACGTTAAGCCGTCGAAGAATTCCACTAAGCCTGTGGGCGTCCCGGGAATGCCGGGACCGGGAGCCACCAGCGCGAGAAGTGTCACGGAATGGCCGACCGTTGAAGGATTGGTTAGTGAATAGACCCTGGTGTAGGTCACAGCAGCGGTAGCCGACAGTGGTCCGCGGGCATTTTGCTGCTTGGTTTGCGCGAACCCCAGAACGACTGTCAGAGGGAGAGCGAGTATGGCGAGAGACATCCTCAAAACGCGCCTGCCGTCTATGAGCGAGAACATGGTCTCCTCCTCAGCCCAGAGAACACCCCTCTAGGCAGGGATATCCACAACGTAGCGCAAGAGTTTTGACTGACGGGAGCCGAGACTTTTGCATTACGGATGAGGATTCGATCGCATCTTCACCTCAGCTATTGCTGGGGAATTCGGTGTTGTCCAAAGGGCCTTTTGGACGACTCGTGGTGTATGCGACCGTTAACTCCAGAAGTTGCTTAATCAAATGATGTCCCCACGTGCAGAGGAGCACCTATGGGACGGCATTGGCGCCGTAACTTAGAGGCGAGCCGTAAAGCAAATCAGAGTCTGAGATCTTAAGATTTGGGCTGTGCTGGTTTTCAAACTAACTGAAGCGGGAACAATAGACCGAATCGATTCAGATGTCAAATGTTTCTTTCTTAGTGCGCGGCAAATCGTAGGCGCGACAAGACCAGTTGCTTTCCGTGCCACATGTTCACCGACTAGTTAATAACTCAATCGCATAAGTTGACTCCAAAATACTAATAGTGTGCGGGAGATTTTAAGCCCTCAATCGGAGGCTCATGTCCTGGAAGTGATTGTGATACGTTGGAAAACACCCTTCCCCGGCCTGTGCTATGCCGAAATCCGTACATGAACTGTGGAGGTTTGTTTGAGGCTACTTTTGGGTAAAACGTTACCAGTGTGACACCTGAGCGTTGGGTTGCGTAAGGCTGTGGTTGAGGCACCAGGTTGAGAGCGCGATGCGAAACGGCATGACTGGACCCCCACCGTATGTGTGCGCGGAACAGATGTTGCGGTCGGGCGGGACCCCATGGCAAAACCGCTCGCGCGAGGCGGCTACGAGGCAGGGAAGTACCCGGGACTGACGTGTTCTCGAGGCCGCGGAGGGTGGAGTCCACGCAACGCGGCGTAATTAACTAGGGGTGGCCTCGCAAGGGCCGACCGGATCTCATAAGTGCGTATTACCTAGTTGCTCGCTGGTGCCAAACAACCTCTCCCGCGCGCGAGTGAACTCTTTCAGTAGCTTAATTAAGGAGGAAAGAAGCAGGCCAATATGACTGAAGAGGGAAAGAATGACTGAGAATGAAGGAATTCGCGGACTTATCGATTACTGGAAGGACTTCAAAATGGTTGGCGGTGAACCCCACGTCCACCCCGATGATCGCGAGATCATGGGGAAGAGGGCGCAAACGAACGCAAGCTACTCTGAGAGATCTTCAGCCGAAGCCTTCTTTGAGTTGCCAGCTCACGACCAGACGTGCGGTTTTCACCTCTCCCTCATGCCAGTGCCATATATGGGTAATCTCGAGTCAGCCGATATCTTTCTGCTGATGGTGAATCCATCACTGGGATATGCCGACTACGGCACAAACGCAACACAATCATTCCGCGCAGCTCTGTCACGAAACCTGAAACAGGAGTTTGCCGCAGGCGGAGAGCAATGTGTGGCTCTCGACCCTGAGTATTGGTGGAGCAGTTGGTTCATCTACTATGAAAGGCTCCTAAGGCGAACCGTCCGGGAATATGCAAACGCGGAGAAAATCAGCTATCTGCAATCTCTGAACACCCTCTCTCGTCGGTTAGCGATCCTCGAATTGGTTCCCTACTACTCTGCAAACGCGAGTCAAATCACAAAACCGTTTCTAAAACGTTTGAAATCGGCGCAACGGGCGATAAAAGCCGGTCAAGAGCTGGCCAGAAAAGCCGAAGCTCGCGACGCAACTGTCATCGTGAGATGGTCCGACCGATGGAATCTTGGAAGTGCCAGGGGGATCATTTCGAACACGAGCCCAAACGGATTCAGGATCGGCCACGAGGCAATCCTAAAAAGGCTTCTATCAAAGCAATGAGTCCAGGCAAGCGCTGCTGGCGATGTCCAACTCTTCTAGGCCGCGGAAGCAAGAAGGCAATGGCTATTTTTCACCGTCCGCTTCCGGCCAATCGGAGTTGGTAGTCCGATAAGAATAGCTTTATGATGAGCTTCTCTAGCTTGCGAGCCCAAATCTGCCTATGTTCCGCTCCCAATCCCGACGGCGCAAGATCCAGGTCGGCTTCCTACGCATGGAACTTCGGCGCAAGCGAAGGAGAGACTTCTTGCTTGCTCATATCTGCTGGCAGATCTATTTGTCTACCGGTCGTTTCCGAGCCACCTAGTTGAAGCTCGGCCTTGCACTCGATTCTTCCGTGACGAGGTGATTGTTCGCGTAACCGCTTGTTATCCCACTCGCCCTGAGTCATCACTTGTGAACTGACCTCGGCACGTTTTACCAGATGCCATGGGTAGAAAACCTCGCCATCCCAAACCCGCCGTCCTCGAGCGCCTTCTTTATTGTTTCTCTGAGCTTGTCTTTGGGATCTCCTTGGTGCTTTTGTCTAATCCGTACAGCCGTTACGGACTCGTCGTCTAACGAGAACACGATCTCTGCGATTGCATTCGCTTTTGATCCCATGCAGCCATTCTAGACGCCGTGCGATGGTGCGACACATACGATTGCGAGAAACGCGATTGCCGCCCGCGTTGCTATCGCACCCACTCAAGTTTTGCCGCAATTAAGCCGTGCTTCAGCAGGGAAGGTCGAAAACTGTTACTACCCAGTACACACGGAGCAGCGTGATTGTTGCTTTAGCAAGACAACGTGCCTACTTTTTGATTCAAGCGTTTATCGACTGCATGCTACCCTTACTGCCTACAGACCCAAGTTGAGGCATCTTACCGAATGAACTCGGCGACCGTTCGAGAGCTGGCGAAGAACGTTTCCAGCTACTTCCTGACCTTCCTAGAAACGGACTTCAAGAAGCAACAAGCACCCGGTAGGCGCATTTCGATTCAGAAGGAAAGTGGACTCAAGGTCGGCACACCCCTGAGCCGTTATCCGCACTTGGCGAAGGCGTTATGGGTCGCACTCGATAGCCCTGTTTCTTCGTTCACCCCGATTACGGTGGGGTCGCGCGGGTATATGTCTCCACTGACATCGTCCACAAAGGAGACCGTCGAGAAGGCGATCACTTTAATCCCGGAATCCACGTATGAGAGCATCCGCGCGGATGTGATTGCGTTCGTTGAAGCCACTGCACCGCAAGATGACGGCTCGCCGGAGGAATGGATTTCACGAGTCGAATCACGCTTTCTGGAACTGCTGTCAGAGCGAATCGTCCGCCCGATTCTAAAAGTGCTGGATTCCACGCTGCGCCGGCAGGCGCAATTCGCCGATGAGGCCACCTATAATGTAGAGATCGATGTTCTCGAGTTACTCGCACGTTCAACGGCCGACGAACTACCGAACGCCTTAGCATCCTGCACGATCGCCGCCGATCGCACGGGGGTTAGGGAAGTAATGAACGATCTCTTTACCAAAGTGCAGTCAAGCAACATCCTGAGGGAGTACTTCGAGGGATTCGGTACGTCCGATGCGTACGTTGACCTTCGTCAGCTTTGGACCTCGATGAGATCGAAGGAGAACCAGGAACTTTACCTCTACATCGGTGCACTGTCTTTCAAAGACAATCGCTATCCGCTGTTTTACGTGCCTCTGACGATAGAGATGGAGGAGGCGACGGCTAAGTTCAAGATGAGCCTCAAACCCCAGGTCTTGGTCTACAAAAGAGCGATCGACTACATTTTGCAGGAAGTAAACACATCCAAGGTGTCTGGACCATCGCCAGTCTCAGAGCGCATCATCTATGCGGCCGGGGAGAGCACTCTCGCCTCCGCATTCGAAATACCTCTGGCGAACATACTTGCTGCTTTACGCCTCGATCCTGAATACCACCTGTCGTGCTCGCAAACGCAGAAGGCTGAGAGCCCAAGGTTCTCGTTGGATAGTTCGCTGCACCTGGCCGTGTACGACAAGAGTGACGAATCATTATTAAACGACTACGAGGCGCTATTGGCAGCCGCTCGGGGAGAGGGAGATCAGGTTCTCAACCTCTTTGAGGGGCTTGTGAAGTCGATCATCCTCGACGATCCAAAGTCATGTGAAGAGCAGATTGCGGCGAAGTGGGATGAAACCGGAGTGGCTGACCGGCTTGTCCATGAATCGCCCATTCCGCTCAATGAAGAGCAGTACAAGATTCTGTCGGCCCTTCGAACAAAGGACTGCAGGTTCCTGGTGGTCGAAGGACCGCCCGGGACTGGCAAGTCACATACCATTTCAGCCATCGCCTTTGATGCCATATTGTCCGGCAAGAATGTCTTGCTTCTCTCTGACAAGAAGGAAGCGCTCGACGTGGTCGAGAACAAGCTTGTGCAGACACTCGCAAGCGTCCGGCACAGTGATGATTTCCCAAATCCAATCTTGCGGCTCGGTCAGGACAGTACAAACTTTCGCCGACTTGTGTCTGGTTCGACTGTCTCTCAGGTGAGTGACTATCACAAAGCGGCAGTCGCTCGTGGACCTGAATTGCAAGCTGAACTTAAGAGCGGCACAGAGTATTTGAAGGCTGCTCTAACCACGACGGTCAGTGCGGCCACAAACATAGACCTTAATCATATAAAGCAGATGCACAGGCTAGAATCGGAACTGGATGCACTAATACCTGACCTAACTTCATCCATCCGCAGTGCACTCGAGGATAACGATGGCGTTAATCTTCCGGAATGCCTGGCGCGCTTCCGGGAGGATTCGGTTTCCACATTGGCTGAGTTGCTGGAACAGTTTTCTGAGGCGAGTTTGGCCGACATCAACTCAACTTTGGAGGTCTACACTTTCACTCGCGGACTGGTTCCGAGCGTGAATCTGACCGCGCTCAAGCGGTTTCAGCGCCTTCTTGAAAAGGATGTCGAAGCAATCACGTTGGCGATAAATGAGTACGAAAGCTTGAGACGTCCAGTGATCGGCTATCTCTTCCGCAAGTCAGCAATCACCGCTTTGAGTCAGCGTTTGAACATGGCGATAGTTGCTTCGCCACCGATAGAACTACCGGCGGATCTTGCATTGCTTCGCACCGTGGCTACCAACTACGCCTTTCTAAAGTCGATGTGTGCAGCCAAGACCCCAGCTGTCAATCTGTCAGAATTACTCCAGATTCTGTTTGCTTCGGATGCTGGCGAAGCTACTGCAGCTTTGGCCCGGCCGCTGCACGAGTTTTCATCGCTATGGAGAGGGAAGGAGCCAAGGTCACTTCGCTACACAGCCAATGGCGAGCAAACGAATTTGGAGTACTCCTCTATTCTGCTGAAGCTGATCCGCTATGGGGCCTCTTTCCAGGCCAACAAGAAGGCTTTCGCCAAAATCCCCGAGATTGACTACATCGGTTCAACTACACGTCTTGAGCAACTTCAGACGACGCGAATGACCCAAGCCATCGACGGGCGCTTCTTAACCTTTGTCCGCGATCACAAGGCTGAAGCCAAGTCGCTTGGTATGGTGATCCGAGCACACCAGAAGTTTCCGGAAGAAAGATTCGATCTCGTTCGCTCCGCGTTTCCTGTGATTATCGCGAGTATCCGCGAGTTTGCCGAATACATGCCGTTGCTTCCGGAACTGTTTGATGTAGTCGTCATCGACGAAGCTAGTCAGGTATCGGTGGCTCAAGCCTTTCCGGCCATTCTTCGGGCGAAGAAGCTGGTAGTGCTTGGCGATAAGAAGCAGTTTGCGAACGTGAAGGCGTCGAATGCGAGCAACGATTTGAACAATCAATGCCGTGCTGACTTGGAGCAGCTTTTCAGGAAGAAGATATCTACCGATGCCGGACGTTTGCAGCGTTTGTCGATGTTTGACGTGAAGCGGAGCGTGCTTGAATTTGTTGAGATGTGTTCCAACTACAACACGATGTTGCGGAAGCATTTCCGCGGCTACTTAGAACTCATCAGTTTCTCGAGCAAGTACTTTTACAACGGTCAGTTGCAAGCAGTGAAGATTCGCGGCTGTCCCATCGAAGATGTAATCCGTTTCAGCCAGGTCGAGGCTGAAGCGGAACACGACAACACGAATGCAGCTGAGGGCAAGTTTATTCTTGCTGAGTTGCGCAGGCTGCTCGAGCGCGAGAACCCCCCAACAGTAGGGATCATCACGCCGTTCCGAGCACAGCAGGTACACCTCCAGAAGATGTTCGAGGCAGATGAGCGGGGTGCGGAGTTCGAGAGAAGACTAAAGCTGAAAGTAATGACGTTCGATTCATGTCAGGGTGAAGAACGCCAAATCATCTTCTACAGTCTTGTGGCATCTCCACACAGCGACAAGCTCAATTGGATATTCCCTCGCGAGCTAGACAGTGCGGACGAACATGTGGAGGAGAAGCTCCGGATGCAGCGCCTAAATGTAGGTTTCAGCCGTGCCCAAGAGACGATCTGGTTCGTGTTATCGAAACCGGTCGATCAGTACGGCGGATCGATCGCCAGAGTGTTGCAACACTATCGTGGATTGTTGGCAACGAAAAGCTTGCCCCAAGATGGCGAGGTAGACACATCTTCACCGATGGAAAGGGAACTCCTCGGCTGGTTGAAGGCCACCCGGCTAATCCAAATACATGGTGAAGCCGTTGAGTTGATAGCTCAGTTTCCGATCGGTGAATATCTCCGCCAACTGGATCCGACCTACACTCACCCAGCATGGCGTGTGGACTTCTTGCTGCGTGTCCCCACCAAAGGTAAGAAGGCAGTACAAATTATCGTCGAGTATGACGGCTTCGAGTACCACTTCAGCGATCGTGCAGCCGTTCACGCTGGCAACTTTGAGCGCTATATGACTGGCTCTGATGTTGAGCGTCAGAAGACGCTTGAGTCCTATGGATACAAGTTTCTGCGGGTCAATAGGTTCAACATCGGCAAGGATCCGGTAAAAACTCTGTCAGATCGTCTCGAGAAGCTCATCGATCTAGCTAGCGTCGAGGTCCGTTCAGATGCGGTGAAACGCATCACACAGGCTGCGGAAGGTTTACAAGACAAATCGATGCGCTCATGTAGCAAATGCGGACAGGTCAAGCCAATGAACGCCTTTTTCGACAAGACGTTAGCTCAAGGTGCGGGAGCATACGGACGCAAGTGTATTCAGTGCAAACGGACCAATTCCTATGCCTATCGATGAATGACGACAGCACCCCAGATCCGCCCCGTTCGTGACGGATCCGTCGGAGTACAAGAGCAAGCATCCCAGGTGAGCGCGACAGCACGCGGGAGGTCCCGAAGGGCCTGCGCAAAACCTGGGGACGATAAAACTTCGGTGTAAAGAAATGTCCTGAAGGGACTGACGTGGCAGTGAATGCGCACTATTCTTTTAACACTACACGCTAGGGAGATTGAATGAACGACACGTGGGTTGATGGTTATTACGAAGCTTTGGACTTCTTCTTCTGGGAGCCACAGCACCTCGGACGAATGACGAACCCTGCCGCGAGGTACAAGGGTCACGCCGACGTTCAAGAGCACGTTCGAAGACTGGAAGTGACACTTAACCATCAGATCAAGTTCTTCTTCTCACTTGCCCCGAATCAATTACGAAACCGCATTTTCGAATCGGTCTTCAGCAAACAGCGTCTCGCAGCTACTTTCAGCATGGATGACGGCCGATTTGATACGACCTACGAACTGAAGGGAAAAGTCCAGCCAGACCTCTTGTTCACCAGTGAGGACGTCACCGTTTCGGTCGAGATGAAGATCGACGCCAAGAGCGACCCAGACCAGGTACTCAAGTACGCCTTGCTTGCGCTAGCCGTAGAACAGAAGCAGAAACATAAGATGGAGCACTTCCTGCTTTTTCTTGGGAAGCACACGTTCTCTGGTCTTTGGACGGGGCTTTGTAATTCAGTGGAAGACCTGCGTTCTCATCTGGATCTGAACGCAAACGCTTCGACTTTCCTTCAGGGCAAACCTGCGCACTTTCAACGCGAAGAAGCCCGCTTCCTCGAAATCGTTTCTACCCTGTCTTTCGGATTCGTAAACTATGGTGAGCTCGCTGGTCTCCTCGAGAAGGAGATCACGCCAACCGATAAATCGGAGGGAGCAGAGGTGTACAGCAATCTGGTCGGTGGCATGGTCAGAGAGTTGCGAAGACGCGAGCTGGCGCCAGCCCCCCTTTCTCATGATGGTCCAGTCTAATCGTGCGAGAGGACCACACGGGAGCGGCAATCAGAGAACTGCGGGAAGGACCCGTCGATCGAGAAGAGGATCATTTCGAACTGCGTTTCGGCGCGGCGACGCGGGATAATTGGGATGACTGGATCCTCGTAGCCTTGATCGGGCCGCCCGAAGCCGGCGCAACGAACATCCAGTTCCTCGTTGACTCGCAAGAATCAACTGCTCATCTCATAGAAAAGGTATGGAGAGAGGTCAAGTTCTACTTCCTCGAACTCAACGAGGACGACCCTTGGCTGTACGCCCAATATCATTGCGGAACAACCTCAAACCTCTACTCAGACATACACTGGTCCTTCTATAAATCGGGGCACGACGTTCCCGCATGAGATTAGCGGTAGCTTCGCCCCGATCCGAAACTGAACCTGCCGAAAACCAGAAGATCATTCTGTGCTGCAGTGCGTTGGATTTGCCAGTGTGACGCGTAGTTAACCTAGGGTGGGCTCGAAATGGGCCTTCATGTTCAAATGCGCCGATATTTACCTGGTCCCGCTGGTGGGAAATGAGATTTCCCGCGCGCGAGGAGGCTCTCCTCAGTCCCCATCGCCGCAGAGGGCGAAGAGCAGCTTCTTCTTCTCGGAGTCGGATGGCACGCGAAGCGCGGGCGCGTTCTAGGACGAGTGAGGAAGCATCACTTCGACGCAGTGGACGGGGATTCAACCTGTTTCAGCTCAATCTCTAAAGACGTCTTCAATGCGCCGCCGAGTTTATCCGTTGCTATCTTTAAACGATCCTCACCGATAACGCCTTGTTGGTAGTCACGAACAACTAGCCGATACTGAATCATCGCCTTTTCGACATCCTGATCTTCCACGAGCGGCATAGTTCCCCAGTAGGAAGCTTCAAAGTCGTTCACGTATCCTTCTCGGGTCTTGTCTCGAGCTGGGTGCGATGCAAGTTTGCCTGCGACAGAAGCAATTGAGCGATAAGTAGCCAACCGTTCCAGCCAGAGCTTTCGTTTGAAATCAACGAAGTCCTTTTCTTTAATGGCCGCTGACTCTAGGGTGGCTTTATGCTCTTCCCCGGCGTTGAACTGCCAAACGCCAATAACGATACCAACGACCGTAATAAGGCTTGTGAGGAGCGCAAGGCTAACATCAGCCGAGCGCTTCTGGTCCTCGTTCATCTTCATTGCGATTGACCCTTTTTGTCGGGGCGGTAATAAACATCGACGGTCATCTCGCCCTTCACACCAGCTGCAGTTCGAAGCCGCATCCGCAAACCATGCTTACGGTCAGAGATAAAGAGCAGATCATAGCCACGCGCGCCCAAAGTCAACTCTAGGCCATTACCCTTATTCGTAATCGTCCATGGCTCTGAGGTCTCAGGTCCGTTACAGGGTGTCAGCTTGGCAGTGTAATCGTCCTTAAATTGGATTCGATCCTCACACTTCGATGTGCTTGCAAATGCGCCCCGGACCTCCAGAACCCAGAGACTATGCTGCGAAAGAAGTTTCTCAGCGCCTTTAGGGTCCAGATTCGAAAGGTCTTCTTGAGGCAAGCTGTATGACAGAGTGCACACAAAGACGAGCAACATGCAGACGAGCACAGTGCGCATTGGAGTCCTCCCACTCACGAAAAGCGACAGCACGGATGCAAACCCAAACATCGCACGTAGAGTCCTTTAGTCGCCGTTAAATCGTCAAGAGGAATCTTCTCGAGACGGGTAGGGGATGGAAATCCCTCAGGGAATGGCCGCTGTACACCGTACACCAGTTTCGTGTACACACCCGCAAGATAGAAAGTTTAGATAGGGCGGTTTTCAGCTGGGGTGGTCTGCGACGAACTTCCTGCAGGACTCGGCTGACCCTTCGCGTTGCGCATCGGTACTACCGTTGACACCCATCACGACCCAAGTGACCGCGCATGAGAGCGGCAATTGCAGGTTCCGGTAATCCTTGTAGAAAATTGTTACCCCATCCATGATCTGACCAAAGGTGAGGTTTTCCGGCGTGAGCTTATACGGGTCGACACTCTGCTTTGCTCCGGCGTTCTTGTAGAGCCAAGATTGATTCTTCGCGTCCATGTAGCCGCTCACGTAGCCGACTGCGAAGCCGTACTTCTGACCCTGGTTAAGGCCATTCCAGAAATTGCCATCCACCTTGAGCGTCGTTGTCTGAGAATAACCAGCTTCACAGGTGAGTAGAACAAGCGCGACAATCCAGACCCTGATTTTCATGCCTCAGAGCATATCGCCCCGGTCCGGCAATCCGAAAGAGAAATATGCCCGGCCCACCGCCTAAGCCCACAGCCCTCAAGAAACTCCACGGCAATCCAGGTCACCGTCCTCTCAACGACGCTGAACCTCAACCCACCGCAGGCATACCCGAAGCACCGACCCCAGTCGTGGCAAATGAAGTTGCCCTCGAAGAGCGGAACAGCATCACTGTCGAGCTCCACCAGCTTGGCCTACTGACTCAGATCGACATGGCCACCCTGGCCAGCTACTGCATGTCGTTTGCCCGTTGGATCGAGGCAGAAGCCCTCGTCCAGAAGCTTGGAGTCATGCTTGCGGAACCCACACTCGGCCCCGACGGCGAAGAGATGGGGATGCGCTACAAACGCAACCACGCGACCATCATCAGCCGCGACGGACGCATGGCCATGTGCCGGTACTCATCGATGTTCGGCTTCGATCCGTCGTCACGCACGCGCATCTGCTCACCCTGTGGCTGCGTCTCTGCCTGTATTGATCGGATTTATCATCGCTTTGATTGTTGCGCCGTATGGCATCGGCAAAGCAGCCGGAACGATCACGGTGATCACCAATAAAGGAACCGCGCCCGACTAACCAGGTCACAAGTTATTGTCATTCCCGCCGCCTTGCCTCGAGCAAGGCGGTTTTCTCGTGTTTGTTACAGTAGATAAGTAACTTTAGGGAGATAGACAAACATGGCATTCGAATCACTACTACTTGAGATCAACGCGGAAATCGGCCGTCTACAACAAGCGAAGGCATTACTGTCGGGAACAAACGGACATCGTGGTTCTGGTCGACCGGCGAAGGTGGCTACACCAGCGAAGGAATCAAACGCCAGGCGGACACTGAGTCCTCAGGCTCGCAAGAAGATTGCCGCTGCGCAGAAGAAACGCTGGGCGAAGCTCAAGGCTGCGAGGCCGAAAGGCTGACGTGAAGATACCGCTCCCGGTGATCTCGGTCGTTGCATCTGAACTTGGCAGCAGCCTAAGCCATACCCAGATTGATTCGCTTGCGGACTATGCCTCCCTTGAGGGTAGCCTCCCCGCCTGCAACCGCGTTGACAAGATCAGATATTGGCTGAAGGGTGCTAATGACGCTAGAGGTGTTGACCCGCTCGAAGCGCTGGGGAAGTTCTTAGAAGAATTCATGGACGTGCCGGAAGGGAGTTCCTTTAATGGCGACACTGGCAGGATCGAAATAAACCCACCGCACCCAGGTAAGCAAAGAATCATGGCCACGCTCGCGCAGTATGGGCTGACTTACCTGAAAGGCCGTGTTCTTGAGAGCGGAAAGAGAATAGTTGCTAAGAGTTTGGAGGAGGTTGTTCGGAACCGCGACCTCCCGGGACTACAAGCCGAGTTTGACCGTATTTAGCTAATATCGCGCGCGATCCAGCAGCAGCTGTTACGGCGTCCTGTGCGCTTTTGGAGGGGCTGTTTCAGCACTACATCAATTCCAATGAATTAACTATGCCCTCAAAGCAGACGGTGAAGCCCTTATGGGACGTAGTGCGTGGGGATCTGCGCTTCGATCCGGCCGCGACGAATGACGAAGACCTGAGGAAAATACTCAGCGGGCTTGCTTCTATCGTCGATGGCACGGGAGCACTCCGAACTCATAAGGGCTCCGCTCACGGTCGCGAAAAGGTATACAAACTCCGCCCGCGTCATGCGAATTTAGTGGCGCACGCTTCAATGACCTTAGCCACATTTGTGTTAGAGACCTGGAATGAGAGGACGAAGCCCTGATTAATCTCTGTACCATGACAGCTGGTGCGTTCCACCGAAATATCTATCATGTAACGAGCCCTCTTCAGCGATAAACGCTGAGAGGGCTCTTGTGCTTTGTAGGGCTAGGGTTCGGTTATTCGACAGGCTTCGGCAACGGCGGCAAACCCAGTTCGGAGCGCACTTCACCGAGTAGCTTGCGGGCTTGCTTCAGCTGCTCTTTGGCCGCTTTCTCATCAGCCTCTCGTTGCTGATCCCGCCGCTCGATACAGGGCTTAACCTCTTTGTTCGCTTGATGAATCTCGTCGACAAGGTCTTGAGGAACTCGAATTCCGTCAGCTCTATAACGATTTTCCAGATCTATCAGGTCGTAGAAAGACTTATCGCATTCGTCAGTCTTCTCGCTGATAGAAGAAAGTGTTTCTTCCATTAAGCGGTTTGATATCTCTGTTGAACTCTCCGCAAGACTGACGGCCTCTTGGAACTTCCCTTCAACCTCTTGGTCCCGCTTTGTCTTGATAAGCGGTTTTGCCTGATGGACGTACGCCTTAATATCTGCGTCTGAGTTCAGCTTATCGTTTGCCGCGATAAGAACTCTCTTGAGATCTGAGCTGATGTGAATGTTGTCGTACACCTTATACGCAGCGAAAGAAACCCCAGACAGAAGAACAGCAACAATTCCTACACTCAAAACCCTCTTCATGCGTTCTCCGTTTTTCACTTCGTGTTGTTCGGTAGGTTAGATTCCGGCTTCCAAATGACTATCTTGCCCCGGAACGGAACGGGTTGTTTCTGGTCGATGGTGATCTTCATGGGAATTCCGTTCGAGGCAAGGGGTCGGTCTGTTGCTTCCACTTTATGCTTGCGTAGGCCGGCCAGGATGGAATGCTTGCTTCGATACCCGGTCGCGGCGATGGTGGGATTGAGGACGGAGGTTTCAGCAGGGGGCGGTGTTCGACCTTTGCCTACGTTCGCGCGAGACGCGGACGCACGTTTCTTCGAAGTTTTACCACTGTCCGCCTTACCCGCCGTTTTCTTCTGGCTGAAGATGTCGAGTGCTTCCTTATGGAAGTGATTCAAAGCCTTCACCACTACCTCGTGGTTTGCATTCAGGTGTTTCCACATGCGGATGATATGCATGTTCTGAACGAAGAACCGTTGGGTTTTCTCTTCCAGCTCTTCCTCGGTCAGGTCAACCACGGCGACGTACTCTCTGCCGGGAACACTCACATAGGCGGGAATCGAAGCGCAGGCTCGTGTTTTAGGAGGAAGAGTGCCGCCGAGTGCCTTCATAGGCATCCGGGTATAGTTCCTCAGTTCAAAAGGTAGAACTTCGGGTTTGCTTCCGTTCTTGTGCTGTGTTTTTGATTTCAGTGGCAATTGATTTCTCCTGAATAACGTTCACAGTTCACCCACTGCCAGGAATTCCTGAAGGGGCGTAGATACACCTACGGTCATGTATTGGCTATACATCGATGGTTAGGAGCCGGAACGGCTCAACCTGAACATCGATAGTGATCAAGTGCGATCACGGAAGAACAATCGTCTTGAAACCGTTGATTTGTCTGTTTCCCGATGGCCCAAAAGTGGCTTGAGCAGGGACACAATTCAACGATTTCGAGGATAGGGTTCGGGGGAATCCCTGTCAACCTGTTTTTCTGAGATGCAGAATAGTCATTATGTGTGGACGTACATTTCGAATATCGAATGGCAGACGGATCAGGGAGCAGTTCGGGATTATCGATCCGGGAGATGTACCAGATGACTTCCCGCCATCATGGAATATCGCGCCGACCACGATCCAGCCCATTGTGCGTTTGAGTCGGGATACCCATGAGCGTGAGCCGATGCGATGGGGCTTGGTGCCGTATTGGGCGAAGGACATGAACGTCCTGGCTGGTAGAGTGATGGCCTACCAGATGTCGAACAACGAGGAGCTTATGCGCAACTGCTCCGCGATCGGTTTTACCACGCTGGAAGTGGGCAGTGACTACGGGGGGTATTACCACATTTCTGTCCCATGATGGGGCAACCTAAATCCAGCTATACCGGAGCTCTGGGCGGGCCGTGCACGAGGTTCGACTCGCGCAGCCTCATAGCGCGATGATGCCGGTACGTATGTCCATACGTATGTACGTACGCATGTCCGTACGTATGACCAGACCGCCGGCAGGATGTCACGCTGGCCATCAGGCCAGCCGTATATCAAGCAGGGGATAAGGGTGGCCGTATGTCAGGCCATCCAGCTGGCCCCATATCAAGCTGACCATAGGGCTTGCTGTCCGTCAGAGCTTCGAGCTGGTGATATGTATAGAGGGCTATCGGGGCTGGCCGTATATACAGCCATATATCAAGCTGGATATCTATACGACCATATATATCGCCGTATATACGATGTGGGCGCGACCCGTCCGGGTGGGCCTGCGTAGTGATGGGTGGAATTCGGTAGTGGGCCAGTTTGAACTCCGGAGCAACCAAAGTTACCTATAACCCCGTTTTCCGTGCGTCGCTTGCCGTAGACTCCTCCGATGGCTGGATTTGCAGTTGTAATAACGATCTTAACGTGCGGGATCACTGGGATTCTCGGTGCCGGCGCACTGTCTATAATCCTCTTCTTTTTAGCCCGAAAGAAGCTCCGCAATGAAGGCCGGAACGACCGCAGTTTGGTCGTCAAGAGTACCGTTGCGCCGTTCTTGGGGCTTGTGTGGCTCATAGTCGCCCTGCTCATCCACGTCCAAATCTCAAACAAACTGGCTCATCAGGATTGCGGGTTGAGCGGTGATCCTTACGTCACGCTCCCAAATGGATACGAACTTGGCAGCCACAATACATGCGACGGTTACATTAGGGCTCCTGGAGCCCAGACTGATGTACCGGTCGCTGGCCCGGGTTACGTGCGCTGAATCATCACCCTCCACCTAGTAGACGATAAATTTACTGGCACGCAGTTCGATTTCAAGACCTCCAGCGTCCGTCGCTTCACATTCGATACGCATACTCAGGCGTTCCAGTCTGCTCCTGAGGGTCCCCTTTCGTGGGAGGCTGCCAACGATAAAGCTCAGTTGGGCGAGGAGTCCTACTGGAAGATTTATGCCAGGTACAGACATCATTGGCCGAACTACATCCTGCTGATTTTGATCGTCGGTGGGGAAGGTGCAATCGGGTTATTGATTCGCAGAGCGTGGGTCACGAAGCCATCGCCTTGAAGGTCATTCAGTCTCGTTCGTTCCCTGAAGGTCTTCTTCTCGGAAACTTCAGTCATTCACTCCAAACTGACCCACTACCTGGAATTCCTTTAGCTTGTCACGGTGCTGGGAAAGCGCTACGATGAAGCCGCCTCCCGGCCGACTGCTACGATCGGAAGGTCAGCCACCAGCCGCTGCGAACGGCTGAGGGTTGGAACAACCGATCTATTGGGGTAATAAACAGTAGACCAGGACAGTGGTACAGGCCAGACGGGCCTGAATTGCAAGGTCGATTCGAATGCGTGACCGGCCTCGACTTCTGATCAAGTCGGGGCCGGTTGCTTTTGCGGCCCAGGATTGTTTCGCTTCACCGCGAAACTGCTTACGCTAGGGTGCAGTTTCCTCCACAAGTTTGGTACTGGTTTTCCACGCATAAGTGCATATGGCGACCGTGCGCAGTTTTCTACGCGGGAGTGCACTTTCATACATGGAAGTCAGCTTCGTATGCGTTTTCCGCGCATAAGTAGTGACCGGTGACCTGAGCGGATCACGCATAAGTTGCCGCAGCCAATCGCCTAAGCTACTGAGTGCAAACGGGTTGCTATATCTAAGCTCGGTGGCTTTCGGCTCATTCTGACCTCCGGTACATTAGGGTGCAGTTTCATAGCGGACAGCAGTTCGGGTATGCATGTTCCACTTATAAGTCGGCAGAGCCAATGGATAAATTGCAGATTGCAAATGACTTGATAGCGTAAGCGGAGTTGACCCACACATTCACAGCTTCGGTGCGATAGGTACACAAGGGTGCAGTTTTCTACACCGGGCAGACCGGCCGACCCACGCATAAGTAGTGACCGGATTCCCCATAGAGTTCAGATTGTAAAGGACTTGCCGCTTCAGCGTCGTCCCGGCCCGGCACGCATAAGTTGTGACGTTTCCACGCATAACTTGCCGCACGGCCACGCATAGATACATATGCACTCCCGTTTTCCACGCATAAGTACAAGCCGCAATGAGGGCACGTTCTGGCTTTAGGACGTCACCTACGCCAGATCCGAGAGCTGTCTGTATGTACATACGGTATGTACATATGCGCTTGATTCCTCTTTGCAGTTACACGATCAGTGGCTAAACTACGCCCAGTTGCTTGAGGCAACCTCGGTCATTGCGTCTGCGGTGTTTCAGGTTACAGGAACACCGCAGCGTAATGTTAGGAGCTGGGAAGTAGCCTTCTCATTTCCGAGACCCCTCCTTATCTGCAATAACGTTCCGTCTTGTCCTTCGCCTTGCCATCCGCGATCGTCTGCGATGTAGCGATGGAAGAACCGCCGGGCTCATGACTGACACTGAAAGCTCCATCACCTGCCCCAACCCAGGCATCACTTCTCCAATTGCTATCATGAGTGACGCTGGTGACCCCTGATGCAAGTCTGGATCATTGAAGAGCAACATGACGGTGAGTGGAAACCTGTCTTTGGTAACTACGACGACGAGGCGAAAGCCCGTGAAGCCCTTGTGGAATACGAGAAGGACGGAGGATCATCTCTCCTTGTAACCCAACGCTACAGAGTATCCAAGTACATTCGGGTTTAACACGCCATCACTGAGCTGTCCCTGGTTATCCACTAGTGTGTGCGATTTCCTCAGATAAACCGAAGAGTGCCGTGCACTAAAATAAGTGCATGACCCTGAGCTATATAGTCGAGTGCCTGAACATCCGAGAAGGTAGCAAGGTCCACTGCGAACAGTTCTTTGTCATCCACGAACGCAACGCCGATGAACCTAATTGGCCGCCCGCCGACTGGAAGGCAAGCGTCGCTTGTACGAAATGCAAACACTTCTGGACGTATCAAGCGGACGAAGTTGCCGTAGAAGAAGACTATGAGAGCCAGGCGCTTCTTCTAGCTGATGACCAAAGCCGAACTCCTCCAGGATTATGGACCAGGGTTCGCGTTGAGTGTGCAACCTGTGATGCGCCGCTAGCGTTCTACGTACCCGCAGAGAAGACGAAAGAACAGGTCCGGCGCGAAGATTACGTCGGAACCTGTCCTAACGGACATGAAGTAACAACCAATGTCCCTGCATTCGCACCTGGGGACAAGCTCAGTGTGTCCTCCTGCAGCGGACCTCTACCATCGCGCAGCACAGAGATGCTTGGTTGGGTGCCACGCTCGGGACGGTAGGGGGTCAAAATCCCTCGTAGGAGAGCCTCGCGACACCGTAGCCCAGATCCGTGTGCACACCCGCGATTTGGAAACTCCAGGTCACGCGCACCTGCCCACGCTCATCTTTGACAAGTTGCTGTATACCAACGGCTTATGCGAGATCACCTCTCGCAAGCACGTGTTCAAGTGCGAGAAAGCTAATCGCCCGTTACAACCTAGTTTTCCGAAGATTCTTGACTATCCTGGTGCCCAGGAGCAAACTCGGCGTCCGTATAGGTTAACTATTCGGAGGGATGCGTGAAGCGTGGCGCTCTCATACCCGTCGTGCTCACACTGGTGGTCCTCGCTATTGTTATAGGGGCATTAACTTCGATGCGCCGACCTAATCTCGCTATTAATCGAGCCTCTGAAAAGAATAGCGCAGAGGATTTACACAAAGCGTTGGGCGCGAATGATTCCTCATTGAGCGAAGTAAAGGCTGTTCCAGTCTCTGAAGTCAAGGCACTTTCCCAGTCTTACACAGGCTACTCTCACGTTAACGGTCAAACATACACTCCACCGATTACATTTAGTGCTGGCGACACGCTAACCTGTGTTTCGGGGAGGGCTGACAAGGGGATCCCCGGTTGCTACGTTACTTCTGGTTGTTGTAATCGCCTTCTCACTGTCGGCGGTGCAAGCAGCAGTTTTGTTGCGCCGACTCCCGGACAGGGATATTTGTTTTGTCAAGGACAAGCGGAATTGGACTGTACTTTGTCCATTGGATCGTCAGGATCTCCATGGCCGTTTCCGTGGCCTAAACCTGGCGAGCCCGGTCCAAACAACACTCCACCTATCGACGTAGTTCAAGTTGCCTGCTACACGATGTGGCATCAGGGTGTGGATGTCTTCGAGGCAAATGGCGAAACTATCGTCTCCGCTCAGGAACTGAAGCATCGAATGGGAGTTGCTCTCAAGGACAAAGAGCAGGATAACACTCGAGCAGCAATGAACGCGGAGCCTGACGACTTACTTAGGCTCGACACTCAGGCAGCCTTGAAGCTTTGTAAGAACAGTCAGTGCGGAGTGGATTTTGGTGTCTTGACGACGACACCGCAACATGAGGGAGGCATGAGTTGGGCTTGCTACCATCAGCATGCATGGTGGGATATGTTTCGGTCTTTGCAGGATGGACATTATCCCGATGCGAGAAAAGCGTTCTACACAGCCCAGTCAGATAGCGTTAATGTAAAAAATCTCCTGAGCTGCTTGACTGCAACCGAGCTCCAGGAACTCTTCGTGAAAGAATGCAAAGATCAGCGTAATGAGGGCCCGCAGAACAACACCGTGGATCCGCAGAAGCTAGGGGAACAAGAAAAAGTGCCTCTTGCCGGCAAGCCTTTGGCTAGTAGATGACGGCACTAGCAGAGATTTAATGAAATACTTCTATAGTTCATTGAGGAACGGCGAGAGAGTCGATCAGGCCCTCGCAGATGCGCAAGCCAAGATTCGTTCCAACAAGCCTCATCCCTATTACTGGGCGGGATTCGTTGTCGTGGGCGACGGCGGAAAGGTGTTTTAGGGACAGTTTTGGGAAACGCTGCTTCCGCTGGGCGGAGACGAAGCGGGACAGGGTTGTCTCTTTTAGGTTGGCGGTTCCCACGGGCGGGCGATGTCAGATGAGGCCGGACTCCGCTTACGCACTGATTTGAAATCACTCTTGCAATGAGGACAGCGAAACCGCTTTCCGTCTACAGCTAGCTCGTCACGCGGATGTATCAGTTCTTGGCAGAGAGTGCAGCGCATACTCAGCGATTCAATCGAAATGTTGTATCGGTTCTTGCGGGGCATGATGTCGCCAGTTTAAGCGTCCTTCACTTGAAACCAACATTCAGCGCCGGGAGCAGTATTGAGAAGCTTCGCGACCTCGTCAGCAGGCACTCCGCTTCCTTGCAAAAACCAACGTAGTTCGTGCTCACCGTTATGGGCCATTTCGCGTGTCGGGTTGCCGTTCGGGGCGATGACGTAGATGTAATACAACCGCGGGTCAATGTCGGAACGTCTCAAGTGGGCTTTCATTCTGCAAGTCTAGCAAGCTGAGAGAACTCGCTTGCAGCCCACCCGATACGTATGTCCGTACGTATGTACGTACGTATGACCAGACCGCCGGCAGGATGTCACGCCGGCCATCAGGCCAGCCATATATCAAGCAGGGGATAAGGGTGGCTGTATGTCAGGCCATCCAGCCGGCCCCATATCAGGCCGGCTATAGGGCTGGCTGTCCGTCAGGCCGTCGGGCTGGCGATATGGCTATAGGGCCATCGGTATATACCGCGGTATATACGGCAGTATTGATATCCAGCTTGATATCCAGCCCTATATATGGACGGTCATACGATGGTGCGAGCGTGCCCGGCCGGACGTTTCACGGAATTCCTTTAGCTTGTCACGGGGCAGAGGAAGGCGCTAACATGAAGCCGCCTCCCGGTTGACTGCTACGATCGGAAGGTCAGCCACAGCCGCCGCAAACGACTGAGGGTTGGAACAACCGACCTATTGGAGTAACAACCAGTAGACCAGGGCAGTGGTACAGGCCAGACGGGCCTGAATTGCAAGGTCGATTCGAATGCATACGGCCTCGACTTTCGCAGAGTCGAGGCCGGTTGCTTTTGCGGGTGATTTGACGCGGCGCCCGATAACTCATCTGCAATATCGCTCAGTTTTATCCTTCGCCTTGCCATCAGCTACCGTCTGCCACTGCATATTTGAGGGATCATCCGCACCGCCGCACTCGAGCGGGCTGACATGATCAATCACATACCCAGGACAGGATCCAGATGCGTTGCCGTTCGAGGGGCACGGATGCTCACGCTTGAACGCGTTCTTTGCCGCTCCGCTACGTTTGATCTTTCCGAACCAGCCCGTGTGAACGGTAGGGCTCAGAGTGAATCCCTTTGCCAGATGTCCAGCTTTGTACGGCTGCAAGGGTGTGCTTGCTGTGGTCGGTGCCGGTCTCTTGTATTCCGCCGGGCCAGAATATGGAAGCGGAGTGGATCCACCACTCGTGTTCGGTGCGGCACGATCGTATCCAGAGACGTGAGTTCCGTCCCTACGGTTGTAGTCCTTCACGTGGACCGGACCAGAGCGCACTTTTGGCTCTTTGACCTTCTTTGGCTTATAGACCTTGGTTGTCGAGTGATGGCTATGAGTGCTGGATGAGCGTGCATAGCTGGCTGACAAACTGAGAGACAAGAGCAGAAACAGTACAACAGTCGAACGGATCAATCTTGGGCCTCAAATCAGGATTGGAATCGCAAGCCATGTTGCCAGCTTTCATCTCCGACGGCAATGTAATTGAAGAGGACTGGCTGACGAAGGTCAGACCAAAGTGGGAAGCAGATCGTCCTTGCGAAATAGCCAACGAGGAATGCACTCTATGAGCCATGAAGGAACGACCCACTCGTCGTAGCTTTTCCGCTAGCGTTCTCGATCACTATTCAAGCCCGGTTTCCAGCGGCCGGAGGTGGCAGGTTGGGGCAGCTTTGGCGCTAGGATCCGCGGGTGCCTCCCTCTTCTGGACCTTCAGCTCTCACCCTGCATTCCTGGCGGCGAGTATTACCGCGGCCGCGTTGCTGGTTCTCTTTTCTCTATGGAAACTGCCACAATGGCAAGTCTCCCACTCGGAGGGCGTGACACGAGAAAACAGATTCGATCGAGAGAACGAAGCGCGCAAGACGCTCGCACAGATCTTTGGTGGCGTGTTCCTCCTGGCAGGGCTGTATTCCCAATCCGCTACCCTAACGACTGCCAGAGAGGGCCAGATCACAGATCGCTTTACGAAAGCGATAGACCAATTGGGTGCGGTTGATGGCAGCGGTAAACCAAGGCTAGAGATCCGTCTTGGTGGGATCTATGCTTTAGAGCGCATCGCTCGAGACTCAGAGAGAGATCATTGGCCGGTGATAGAAGTCCTGACGGCGTATGTCCGTCAGAATTCTCCTTCGGATGGAGCTAAGGATAACAAGGACCCAAAGGCGCCGTACCATCGATTGAGCCCGGACATCCAAGCCATTCTCAGCGTACTGGCCAGAGGGGCGAGAGGAGGCGAGAAAATCCCCATAGACTTAGATTCCGCTGACCTTTCTAATTGCAATTTAAGTGGCATGAATCTGTCTGGCTTTAGCCTAAGCGAGTCAAAGTTCGCTGGCTGTCAAATGGTTGATACCAAGCTCACTGATGCCTTTCTCACTGGGGCAGATCTTGAGCACACTTTTCTGGTGAATGTCGATCTAACCAACGCTCATCTTCTCTATGCCGATCTCGAGGGGGTCTATTTCCGCGGGACCGACATGAAGAATGCCGATTTGGAACACGCCCGGATCCAATCTGCCGACTTCTCACGTTCTCTGAACCTGACTCAAAAGCAGATCAACACAGCTATCGGAGACAATTACACCAAACTTCCCGCCGGGCTGCACGCTCCGCCTGGATGGCTGAAATAGTGCCACGTAGCAATCGCCGGCTGACACTGCGGTAGATCGAAAAGACTTTGCCACCGCGCTGACCCGGGAGCATAATGCAGTCAATGCGCATGCGCTGCATCTGAAACGGCCTCGACTTTCGCAGAGTCGGGGCCTGTTTCGTAGGGTAGATCCCCCTACACACTTCATAAACAGGCTGATAATTGATTGGTTGTTTAGCTGGTCGTTGCGTTTGTACTTTCTTGCCCTCATATGCGCCAAAGTGCAATTGATGTTATTGATGGAAGCAAATGATAACAAAGGATATATGCAATGAGATACCAGGGTATGCTGTCTCTTGCAACAGTGCTTAAAACGGATTCCTAAACCGCAGGTCGGAAGTTCGAATCTTCCCAGGGTCACCACTTATCGCGCCGACATGGCGATGGTGCGATGCCCGACGAGTTCCTGAATCTCTTTGATCGAGACTCCGGCCATCGCGCGCCAGCTGCAGAAAGTGTGTCTGTCGTTATGCCAGGTGTAGTCCTCGATACCTGCCTCTTCGATCGCAGGGTCGAACCACCACCCACAATCCGCGTACTCACCAGGAAGAGGGAACACGGGATCAGATGCTTTGACCTTCTTGCTTCCGCGATGCGACACGAGCGCGGCAAGAGCGACCGAGTTTAGAGGCACAAGCCGAGGCCACCCATTCTTTGTTTTCGTGAGATCTATGACCGCGCGGTTGAAATCGACCTGGCGCTAAACCATGCTGAACTGCTCGCCCCAACGCATGCCAGTAAAGACTGAAACGATCAACGCAGGAAGTTGCTCGGGGTTGTCGCGTCTGATGATCTTCACGAGCTTCTGGTATTCATCTTGGCTCAGGAAGCGGCGACGGCCACTCGGTTCCTTTCGCTGACGCACGAGTCGTGCAGGGTTGATCGCGACCTTGTTGTTGCGCATCCCCTCACGAAAACAGATCGATAGAAAGCTCTTATAGCGATTGGCCGTCGCCGGCGACTTCTTGCGGCTCGTCAGCCAGCGATCGATCTCCTGAGGCGTGATCTCCGCAGCAGGACGAGAACCGAGCGCTTCGCGAACGATCTTTGCCTTCGATGTGTAGTCGCGCGGGTGTGAAAGTTGCCTCACGAAGCCAGAAAGGTTCCTGGGGGTCCCCAGAACCCCAATCGGTCAGGAACTGCAGAGAGAAAGCCGTCTCCCAGTGCAAGTCGAAGGAAAGCAACTGCCAGATGTGATGGTCCCGATGTTTTCAGTCGGGTCCATCGCCTCATAGCACCGTCCACTGATTTCGTCATGGTTTGATCTCCCAATCTCGCGAGCCTTTGTTTACTCGATGTACGCTTCGATGGAACTAGCACGTTCACGCCATCAGATGTGACTGACGGAACTGCAGCACTTGTCCGGTTCCCCAGTCTTTGTAATAAATCTGAGTTCCATCTGGTGTAGTGATCGTGTTCATTTGAGTGTTCCCCTTTCCCGTTTCGTTAGAGAATGCAGGCGGCTCGCCAACGGGTTCTTCCCTGGTCCAACCGCAATCAAGTCCGGCACGGGAGGCTACCCCTTCGCTTCGCGTGCCGGCTCCGCAAACGCAGACGACTTACTACTTCAGATTGCCTTGAGCAAGCCAGTCTTCGAACCGGATCTTTCCGAGCTTCGCGTCGTCTTCCGGAACGAGTGTTCGCTCCTTCACCTCGATGCCGTAGTAGCGAGCACGTGGGTCAGCGACAACCTCGCGCGGATCCTTGCGTGTGGCTAGACCCCGCCGGATAAGTTCATCGAGGCGAAACTTTTCCGGACCACCTACTTCAACGGTGCCATTCTCTGGTGCGCCCAGTGCGATCCTGCCTACCGCACTGGCGACATCGTCGGCAGCCATGGGCTGGATGAGCACATGTGGCAGGCGTACTTTGTCGCCGTCAGTGGAAAATCGGCGATGCCTTTGACGAATTCATAGAACTGTGTCGCGCGCACAATTGAGTAAGGGATTGAGGAACCCTTGATCAAATTCTCCTGAGCGATCTTTGCACGGAAGTAGCCGCTTTCGACCAAACGCTCAGATCCTACGACTGACAACGCAACGTGATGGCCCACGCCCGCGGCCGCTTCATTTGCGAGGAGGTTTCGGGTTGATGTCTCGAAGAAATTCATCACAGCCGCATCTTCCCACGAGGGAGAGTTCGATACGTCAACGACCACCGATGCACCCTTCAGCGCTTCGGCCAGTCCCTCGCCGGTGAGCGTGTTGACGCCGGATTTGGGTGATGCCGCTACCGCTTCGTGCCCGTGCTCACGAAGCTTATTGACAAGCTTTGATCCGATGAGTCCACTACCGCCGATTACTACGATTTTCATGACTGCCCTTTCGTGATGCTCGCAATCGAGCACGTTTGAGTCCGAGAATCTCTCGGAGATGAGCGATTTACTTCTCAAGTTGTGGTTACTGATTCATCCGCCTTACCCCCGGAGAATATCCTTGGGTTCGGGATTGCCATTCGGGCATGCGATGTTGTCTTCAGAGTGACTTGAACTCCGCCTCGTAAAAATCGCCATTTTACGCGCCCGTACTGGAGGCTGGGTAAAGTAAAACTCCCATTATCCAGACAGACAGGAATCAGCGGGTGCGATGGCTGGACGGATTGCTTGCGTCGGGACTTGTCTTAGGCCATAAAGATCGAAATCGGCTTGCCTAATTTTCACCTGTGCAAGTCCATTGGCACCGTTGCTTGTCTCTAGCGTTGGTGAAACTTTCCCTCGGGGCGGCGCCGCTGCTTCGGGTATCGGCTCGCTATCCGAGTACAAAGCTTTCGTTCCCAATTACACAACCCTTCGTGAAGGGATATGTCTGACGGTCACTGTGCGGGGAAATACCCACGCGTATCCCTATTCCCTATCGCAGCCGATAACGGGTGCACCTCGCCGTTGGTGAAGTGAAGCGCGTTTAGGACTAACCACCATCAAGATCCACGAGAAGATCTGCCGGCGCTGCACCTATGGCTGGCAGGGGAACTTGCCGTGGCCAGCCCAGTAAGGCACGCTCGCCCATGGCCTCGCGGTTCCTGCATTCGCGATCAACACCGTGTCGCCAATGCTCATCCGGGCATGAAATCCCTTCAGTAATTTAGATAGCCCTGTGCTTGCCACAGATCATGCCGTTGGAGATCGCGCCGGCACTGGATGAGGCGTGAGCGCGTGAAATATCGCCGCTTGTGCGAATTCATATGGGAGGTAGACAATGTAGCCGAAAACCGCGAGGAACACGAGGTGGCCCCCATCTGCCGCCTATTGCGAGGCGTTACTCTTCCCTCTCACTAATTGAAATTCGGTCGGATCAGAGTCCTTCGGTTTGCACCCATGGCGAATCATGTGCAGCCACAGAGGAGACGAAGATGAACACTCTTTCGAAATACAAACTCTGGATAGGCGGAGCGCTTTGTTTGGGCGTCATCGCCCTGATTATTGGAGCGATGCGCCCAAAGCACGTATCGGCAGTGCAGCCCGGCTCGCCGGACGTGGAGGTCGTGCAGGTTGAACAGAAGGATGTTCCGATTTATAGCGAGTGGATTGGCACGCTCGACGGATCTACAAATGCTGACGTCAGGGCACAGGTCACGGGCTACATAGTGCGGCAGGGGTACCAGGAGGGAGCATTCGCCAAGCAGGGTCAGTTGCTGTTCGAGATTGACCCGCGGCCCTTTCAGGCAGCGCTCGACCAAGCCCAAGGACAATTGGCGCAGGCCAGGGCTAATCTCGCGAATGCCCAGGCAGTGCAGGGCCGAACCCAACTAGACGTCGACCGCTACACTCCTCTGGCGAAAGAGCAGGCAGCCAGTCAGCAGGATCTGGACAACGCCATCCAGAACAACCTCGCTGCCAAAGCCAGCGTAGAAACGGCCAAGGCTCAGATTCAGACCTATCAAGCCGCCGTTGAAACCGCGAAAATTAATGTGGGATTTACGCGGCTCGTTGCTCCGATCGACGGCATAGTCGGACAAGCTCAACTCCAAGTGGGTGCCTTAGCCAATCCAGCCAGCGGGCCGGTTACCTCGGTGTCCACCGTCGACCCTATCAAAGTTTATTTTACCGTGAGCGAAAGGGAGTACCTCGCTTGGAACAGGCGATTTCCGACAGAGGCGGCGCGTCAAGCGGCAAGAGCAGCTACGCCCATTCAACTGATTTTGGCCGACGGCTCCACCTATCAGCATGACGGCACAATTTTATTTGCGGACCGTCAGGTGAATCAAAGCACCGGTGCAATCCGCCTCGCGGGAATGTTTTCCAACCCGGGCAACATTCTACGTCCTGGCGGCTACGGCCGAGTTCGGATGGCGGTGCGAGTCCAGAAAGGCGCGCTTCTTGTCCCCCAGCGTGCCGTCGGGCAATTGCAAGGCGGCAATCAAGTTGCGGTGGTGGACGGTGAGAACAAAGTGAGCATCCGTCCCGTCCAACTCGGCGACCAAGTCGGCTCCGAGTGGATTGTTTCCGAAGGGGTAAAGCCAGGAGAACGCGTAATTGTCGAGGGAGTGCAGAAGGTGCGACCGGGAATGCAGGTGAAGCCCAAGCCGTTTCTCGCCCAGGAGAAGGGAGGGTAGACCAATGTCAAAGTTCTTCATAAACCGTCCCATTGTGGCGATGGTGATCTCCATCGTCCTGGTGCTGGTGGGCTCGCTCACCATCCTTAGCTTGCCTGTCGCCCAATTTCCCACCATCGCTCCCCCGGAAATTCAAATCCTGGCCACCTATGTCGGCGCGGACGCGCTAACGCTGGAGCAAGCGGTTGCCACTCCCATCGAGCAGCAGATGAGCGGCGTGGACAACATGAACTACATGTATTCGCTGAACGCCACTGCCAACTCGAACACCAGCCTGATCGTGGACTTCGATGTAAAAACTGACCCGAATACTGATTTCATTCTCGCTCAGTCGCGCGAGACGCAAGCGGCCTCACAGCTTCCTGTCGACGTCAACAACTACGGAGTCACGGTTCGAAAGTCCGTTACTGCTCCTCTCATGCTGATTCCCGTTTATTCGCCGCACGGGACGTACGATGCCACCTTTCTGTCGAACTACGCGTACATCAATCTCGCAGATCCCATTCTCCGTTCGCCGGGCATCGGCAACGTTCAGATATTCGGCGCCGGCCAATACGCGATGCGGATGTGGGTAAGACCTGACCAACTCGCAAAGCTGGGGATCACCGTTCCCGAAATTATCAATGCTATTCAGGCACAGAACACAGTGAACCCAGCCGGAAAGGCGGGTGGCGAGCCTGCACCGAAGGGGCAGGAGTTGACGTACTCGGTGCTTGCGCAGGGCCGCCTTACCTCACCGGAAGAATTCGGACAAATTGTGGTCCGCGAAACGCCCGACGGCGGCATCGTGCGTGTCCGGGACGTCGCTCGAATCGAACTTGGTTCCCAGGACTATAGCGTGACGGGCCGCTTCAATGGGAAACCGGCCGCCGTCATTTCCGTATACCAGCTCCCGGGTTCGAACGCGGTCGACGCAGCCGCCGGCGTCCGCAAGCTAATGGCTCAAATGAAGGAGCGCTTCCCGCAGGACATGGAGTACGTCACTTCGCTCGATACCACGCTGTCGGTCACGGAAGGCATGAAGGAAATCGTCGTAACACTGTTGATCGCACTCGCGCTCGTTATCCTGGTGGTCTATCTCTTCCTGCAGAGCTTGCGCGCCACGCTGATTCCGCTCCTCGCCGTGCCTGTCTCGCTTGTGGGCACGTTTGTACTCTTTCCGATATTCGGTTTTTCGGTCAACACGCTTTCTCTCTTTGGGCTGGTGCTGGCGATCGGTCTCGTGGTGGACGACGCCATCGTTGTGGTCGAGGGCGTGGAGCGGCACATCGAGGAAGGCATGACGCCGAAAGACGCAGCGCTAAAAGCCATGGAGGAACTATCCGGCCCCGTAACTGGAATTGCTCTTGTTCTCTCCGCCGTATTTGTGCCGACGGCCTTCATCCCCGGCATCACTGGCCGGCTGTACCAGCAGTTCGCCGTCACCATCGCGATTTCCGTGCTGCTTTCCGCGTTCAATGCGCTCACCCTCAGCCCGGCGCTTGCCGCGCTGCTGCTTCGGCCGAGGAAGGCGAGCCACGGGCTCTTGAGGAGATTTTTTGATTGGTTTAACCGCGTCTTCGAGCGAGCCACCGATGGCTATGTGCGTTGGAGCGCAGTTTTGGTCCGTAAAACCGTCGTGGTAGTGGTCTTACTCGTGCTCTTCGCCGTAGCCGGCGGCTTCTTTGCCAAGCTTGTGCCATCGAGCTTTCTTCCAGACGAAGATCAGGGCTATGCCCTCGTCAATGTACAACTGCCAAACAGCGCGTCGATGGAACGGACGACGGCCGTGGTGGAAAACGTGGAAAAAATCCTGATGAATACGCCGGGGGTCAAATACTCGACCTGCTTCGTCGGCTTCAGCTTGCTCAGTTTTGCCCACACCAGTTACAACGCGACGTTGTTTGCGACGTTTAAGCCCTGGGATGAACGCAAAACAAGAGCAGAACAATTTCAAACGATCAAGGCGCATTTGAACCGGGAGTTGAGCAGGTTGCCCACGGCAGTTGCCTTCGCTTTCTCCCCACCCGCCATTCCGGGTGTCGGGACCGCTGGTGGCTTCACGTTCATGTTGGAAGACCGTTCGGGCGGCGATGTCCAGTTCCTCGCCAAGAACATGGGCATTTTTCTTGAGGCAGCCCGAAAGCGGCCGGAGATCGGCAGCCTCAACACCACTTTCTTGCCAAGCGTTCCTCAGAAATTTGTCGATGTAGACCGGGATAAAGTGCTGAAGCAAGGTGTGGCCCTCAACGATTTATACCGTACGATTCAGGCCTTTATGGGCGGCTATTTCATCAATTATTTCAATCGCTTTGGCCGCCAGTGGCAGGTCTATATCGCGGCCGAAGGCGAAGACCGCGCTAAGGCGGAAAACGTCGGGCAGTTCTATGTCCGCAATAACAAGGCAGAGGATGTCCCCCTTTCCACACTTACCACGGTAAAGTCGCGCATCGGTCCGGAATTTACTTTGCGCTTCAACGAATATCGTTCCGCGCAGATTAACGGGAGCGCCGCGCCGGGCTATAGCGCGGACCAGGCCACAGCCGCCCTCGAGGATGTTTTCAAGCAGACCATGCCGCGAGAGATGGGTTTTGACTATTCGGGCATGTCCTTTCAGGAGCAAAAAGCGCGGGAGGGAGTGCCTCCTTCGGTGGTCTTCGGACTTTCATTGCTATTCGTTTTCCTTATTCTTGCGGCTTTGTATGAGAGCTGGTCGCTGCCGTTAGCCGTGCTGCTGAGCACGCCCGTTGCGGTCTTCGGAGCCTTTGCAATCCTTTGGTTGCGCCGTGTGCTGCTCGGCGCTTTTCTGCCGCCTTACATGGTGCAGATCGAGAGCGACGTCTACTCGCAAATTGGGCTGGTCATGCTGATCGGCTTAGCCGCCAAGAACGCGATCTTGATCGTCGAGTTCGCCAAGGCGGAGTACGAGAACGGAAAGCCTTTGGCGGATGCCGCGCTCGAAGGAGCCAGACTTCGTCTACGGCCGATTTTGATGACGTCGTTCGCGTTCATTCTGGGCTGCGTGCCGCTGTGGATAGCGACCGGTGCTGGGTCGGTTGCACGACAAATCATGGGCACGACGGTCATCGGAGGGATGGTGGCCGCCAGCGCCATCGGAATCTTCTTCGTGCCTGCAATCTTTTATCTCGTGGAGAAATGGTTAGGTGCCGGTAAGAAACAGGTCTCCGAAGCGCTGCCGGGGGGGCCCGCTCCAGCGGAGGCGGATTGAATGCACCACCGCGAAAACGTCGCGAAAGAAGGACGGCGGAGCAACCTATGAAGAAGCTAGTGTTATTTATAGTCGCCATGGCGGTCTCGGGTTTAGTCGCTGGATGCCGCGTCGGCCCAAACTACCATCGGCCGGTCGTTCAAACTCCAACGGTTTTCCGTGATCTAAGTGCAAACGCGCAAGTTCAGGCTCAGACAGCGTCCTATGCTGATCTTCCTTGGTGGCAGGTCTTCCAAGACCCGCAATTGCAAGAGCTTATCCGTACAGCGCTGAAGCAAAATTATGATCTCCAACTTGCGACGGAGCGCATCAACGCAGCGCGTGCAGAGGTTACTATCACGCGTTCCAATCTATTCCCGCAGGTCCAAGGAAATGGCGATTTCAGCGGCGGACAAGAACATAACTTCCAAACCAAGTCGAACTTTCTGACACTGACGGCCGACGCGGCATTCCAGTTGGACTTATTCGGGAAGCTGCGTCGCGCGACCGAGGCGTCACGCGCCCAACTCCTTGGAACAGAGGATGCGCGGCAGACAGTCATATTAACGCTCGTGAGCGACGTGGCGAGTGACTATTTCGCGCTCCTGCAACTTGACCTTCAACTCCAAATCACGCGCAACACCGTGAAGACGCAGCAGGACTCGGTGAAGCTCACCACATTTCGCGTCCAGCACGGCGTGGCCACAAAGCTCGATGTTTTGCAGGCTCAGCAAGTTCTCGATTCGGCCAATGCCCAAATCCCTGACTTGGAGCGGCAGATCGCTCAGGAAGAAAATGCCATCAGCATCCTCCTTGGCAACTACCCGCTGGCCGTGCCACGCGGACGCCCGCTAGTGGAGCAGGCGCTCCCTCCCGGAGTACCGCCAGGCCTGCCTTCATTGCTCCTCGAGCGCCGGCCCGATATTCGCGAGGCCGAGCAAACCTTGGTCGCCGCGAACGCCGAAATCGGAGTCGCCAAGGCCCAGTTCTTTCCGCAAATCTCTTTTACTGGTTCCGGCGGCGGCGCCTTCGGACGGAGCAGCGCATTCTCCGGCCTAATGAGTTCGCAACTCGGAATCTGGTCCTACGGCACCCAAGTGAGCCAGCCTATATTCACGGGGGGAGCTCTTCGCGGAAATCTTCGGCTGGCTGAGTCACAGCATCAACAGGCTCTGATCGCTTACCGACAAACGATTCAGCGTGCGTTCGGGGACGTATCCGATGCGTTGATCGGCTACCAGAAAAACCATCAGGTCCGGCTACGCCAGGAGGACACCGTCGCGGATTTGCAGGAGTCCGTTCGCCTGTCAATTTTGCGCTACAGGGGCGGCACCACTACGTATCTCGAGGTCTTGGACGGCCAGCGGTCGCTGTTTTCCGCTGAACTCACACTCGCAGGGGCGCGCGGCACCGAGTACCAGAGTCTCGTGCAACTTTATCGGGCCCTCGGCGGAGGCTGGCAGCAATAGTCGATCTATTTCGCGTCCGCCGGCGAAGAACCGCAAAACGTCCACTGCCG
>Ga0207155_1004_pt2 | contig 60744 bp, 54 predicted proteins | sample Alteio_BWMinHeat_26_FD_153515 | JGI IMG/M metagenome (GOLD analysis project Ga0207155, IMG submission 153515) | Enriched cells from forest soil in Barre Woods Harvard Forest LTER site, Petersham, Massachusetts, United States -... | ecosystem: Environmental > Terrestrial > Soil > Temperate forest >... | reverse complement strand
CGGTGTTCACTCCGCCATTGGCGGTGCCTCCATTATCTTGCACTTGGAAAGTAAAATTGGTTGCGCCCGTGCTATTGACTGGCGTGTACACTAAATCGCCACCATTGATATCGGCAGCAGATATCAATTGACCGGCGGTTACTGCAACACCATTGTCTGTTAATGTCCCCGTGCCGGGTAAGGTGGTGATCTCCACCGCCGCTAAACTATTGGCTGGGGAATTATTCGGATCGGTAAATCCAAAGTTGGCGGCAACAAAGGTATAAGCATTATCACCCAGGGTGGTGACGGTATTGCTTGTGCCAATTGGCGCTTCATTTATATTAATTATATTTGTTGTGCTGGTACCAGGTGTAAAGGGAGCGGAAACATCTAGGAGCGGATGCTCAGGTAAAAATGTTGTAGGTAACCCATTAGTAGTAGCTACAAAAGTTAATGTTTCAGATACAGATTGTACAGAAATATTTTGATTGTTGTCTTGGGAAATTACGTATGCTTGATCTAAAGCAGAATCAGGAGAGATGTCTGATAATTTCTCCTCTGGCGAAGCTAAATAATTAATTCCATTATCGTCCGTTTCAAAATAAACTTTTAAATTCAAAAGATCATTTGCAGAATGTTGTTCATAATTTTCAAACGTATTTTCCCAATCGGTAGCAAGAGTTTTATAAGGTAAAATGCAACTTTCAGAAGTTAACAATATCCCCTGAAGTGAAATATTATAATTGGTGGAAAAAGCTAAATTATAATTACCAACAACTTGCGAATCATTAGTTACTTGTTCTTGAATATAAAAGCCAACAGTAGATTCAGGCACTGACAAAATATTTTTTCCATAAGTTGTCTCTAATTTCGACGTATTATCTGCCCGAATTATACTCATAAAGACCTACCAATTATTATGAAAGCACAATCACAATAAATGGCACACAGATATTTCCAAAAAAGTTATTATGATCAGTTTGAATGGAGTGTTATAGTGTTATATACACTAATGAATTTGTACATGGGAGTTTTGGGATATACAATTCCTCTATCTATAGTTTACTCCTTTCTATCATTCAAAGCTATTCAACTTAGGTACTAGATTGAAAATATTTATGGGAGTAACTGCATCAGATGTTAGGTTCTTCAGATGTTAGTTTCTCTGACCTGCCCGGCTTTTTCGGCAATTAACAATCGCGTTTCAGCAGGTGCTGATAAAGCCCTACTTCGCCGGCAAGATTATCCCAAGATTTGTATTAAGACGGCGAGGCTTCGTAGGGCATAAACAACACTAAAAATCGCTGCGCGATTAAGTGTTGTTAATGGCGCGTCTGGAGAGACTCGAACTCCCGACCACCTGGTTCGAAGCCAGGGACTCTATCCAACTGAGCTACAGACGCGAAGTTAGTTTAATTGATTTATAACATTGAGAAAGGTTAAGAGAGAGTGCGGAGAGAGAGGGATTCGAACCCTCGATGGACTTTATAGGCCCATACTCCCTTAGCAGGGGAGCGCCTTCGGCCTCTCGGCCATCTCTCCAGAGCAGGGCGACATCATAACATCACTCAAGGGCAAGGTTAAGACTCCCATGCCTTAGGAATCATCTTCTTCAGATTTGGAAGGTTCACTGCGTGGCGCACCGCCAGCCTTTTCTTGTTGGATACGTTGGTAGATCTCTTCACGATGAACTGAAATTTCTTTGGGAGCATTCACACCGATGCGAACCTGGTTCCCTTTAACGCCTAATACGGTGACAGTGACATTGTCACCAATCATTAACGTCTCACCGACTCGCCGAGTTAATATGAGCATGTAATCAATCTCCTTTAGTAAAACAAGACGCAACGCATCTTGTTTTTGTTATTTTACTTATTACGCTAGACGCGTATACAAGTTTTAGGCTCTGCGTCGTTGTTTGATGTCCTCTTCATAAGGTTCTTCATGAAGACCAAAGGCTTCATGCAATGCCCTTACGCCCAACTCTAAATATTTTTCGTCCACAACCACCGATACTTTAATTTCGGATGTGGAGATGAGCTGGATATTAATTCCCTCTGCACCTAAAACTTGAAACATGGTGCTGGCAATACCAGCATGTGAACGCATGCCAACGCCCACTAATGACACCTTCGCTATCTTGGCATCACCTAATACACCACGAGCATTTAACTCTTTATCTACCTTCTGTACGATTGCCAATGCACGTTCATAATCCCGTCGGTGCACTGTAAATGTAAAATCCGTATTTCCATCATCGCCTAGGTTCTGGATAATCATATCAACTTCAATATTGGCTTGGCTGATGGGGCCTAATATGCTCCCTGCTATCCCTGGCTTATCAGGAACACCACGAATCGTCAGCTTCGCTTCTTCGCGACTAAACGCAATGCCTGATACGATCGGTTGTTCCATGCCTTTTTCCTCAAACGTAATTAATGTCCCTGTTCCTTCTTTAAAAGTCGATAATACCCTGAGCGGTACATTATATTTTCCGGCAAATTCCACTGCCCTAATCTGCAGTACCTGCGCACCTAAACTCGATAATTCTAACATCTCATCAAAAGTCACTCGTGGCATCCGACGTGCTTGTTCAACCAATCTGGGATCGGTTGTATACACACCGTCTACATCCGTATAAATTTGGCATTCATCTGCTTTTAATGCGGCTGCAATTGCAACCGCTGTGGTGTCCGAACCACCGCGCCCTAAAGTAGTAATATTGCCTTGGCTATCAATTCCCTGAAAGCCAGCAACCACTACTATGTTCCCTTCAGCTAAATCAGCGCGTATTTTTTCATCGTCAATATGTTCAATTCTGGCTTTGGTGTGTGCACTATTGGTTCGAATAGGAACCTGAAATCCTGTATAAGATTTGGCAATGCAGCCCATGCTTTGTAACGCAATGGATAACAAAGCAATGGAAACTTGCTCTCCCGTAGACAAAAGTACATCCAATTCTCTCGGAGTAGGGGTATCGGTAATTTGATAAGCCAGGCTATCCAGGCGATCGGTTTCATCACCCATGGCCGAAACCACTACAACAACTTGATGTCCTGCGTTTTGCGTTGCTTTAATTTTGCGCGCTACGTGCAGGAGATATTGGATATTGGCTACTGAAGAACCACCGTATTTTTGAACAATTAAGCTCATTAGCTAATCCATTTCTACGCAGAATTCTAACATTTATACCATTAAAATAAAAAAAAATTAAAGTCTTTCTTGAACCCAGTCGGCCACAGACGCTAAAGCTTTATCTAAATTTTGTGGCAGGGTCCCGCCTGCTTGCGCTAAATCAGGGCGTCCGCCCCCTTTACCACCCACTTGCTGGGCTACAAAATTAATTAAATCGTTCGCAGATACTTTATCGGTACAATTCTTAGTTACTCCAACGATTAATTGCACCTTTTCCGCATCCCCCGTGGCTAATACAATCACTGCCTTGCCCAATTTATTCTTTAAATCATCCATGAGTTCACGCATGATTTTTGGATCAGAATCGGAAAGTTTTTTGACTAAAACTTTGATATCTCCTAGAGAAATGGCTTCTTGCGTAATATCTGAACCGCTGGCACTGGCCAATTTTCCTTTCAAACGCTGCGTTTCTTTTTCCAGTTCATGCATTCTATCAACGATTTGCATCACTTTTGTTGTTAACGATTGACGATCGGTTTTTAATACCTGTGCGAGATATTGCACGTTTTTCTCGGCTGCATTTAACCACTGCATTGCGCCTTTGCCCGTTAATGCTTCAATACGTCTGATCCCGGAAGCAATGCCAGTTTCACTGATAATTTTAAAAACACCAATATCCCCGGTACGACCTGCATGCGTGCCACCACACAGTTCAACAGAATATCCTTGCCCCATGTTTAATACGCGTACTTTGTCGCCATATTTTTCGCCAAACAAAGCTAACGCGCCTTGTTTAATCGCTTCCTCGGGCGTCATCTCAGTCACGATCGCTTGAGAATTTTCTAATACCTTTTCGTTGACTCTATCTTCAACTTGTTGGATTTGCTCCGCCGTTAACGGTTCAAAATGCGCATAATCAAACCGTAATCTTGCAGGTTCAACCAGTGATCCCTTTTGAATAACGTGTTTACCAATAATTTCACGCAACGCGGCATGTAATAAATGGGTCGCGGAATGATTTAAACGGGTTGCTTGACGTAATTCACCATCCACCATGGCTTCCACGGTTTCATCCATTGCGAGCGTGCCATGCATCATATTACCAATATGAATAATCGCATCACCCAATTTCTGGGTATCCGTTACCTCAAATACACCTTTCTTGTGCGAAATTTTTCCTTTGTCGCCGACTTGACCACCGGATTGCGCATAAAATGGCGTATGCGTTAACACCACGGTACCCGCTTCACCTTGTTGCAAAGTTTTCACCGGCTGATTGTCTTTAAATAAACCGACAATTTTGCTTTTCTCATGTAAAGAATGGTACCCCGTAAATTCGGTTTGTGCATCCAAAGACAGTGTTTTCGAATAATCGGCTTGAAACGTGCTCGCCTGCCGTGCTCTATCGCGCTGAATTTGCATTTGACGTTCAAATTCAGCAATATCCACTTGCAAGCCTTTTTCTCGGGCAATATCCGCGGTTAAATCCACGGGAAAACCATAAGTGTCATATAATTTAAAAACAGTTTCCCCATCTAAAACATTACCGCGCAAAGTTTTTATATCTTGTTCTAAAATGCGTAAGCCTTGATCTAAAGTGCGCGCAAATTGTTCTTCTTCTTTTAAAATCACCTTCCCGATTTTAGTTTGCATTTCTTTGGGTTGAAGCATTGGATAAGCTTCTCCCATCTCTTTAATTAAAGGGTCCACTAAACGATAAAAAAATGGTTCGCGCAAATATGTAATTTGATGGCCATGACGTAACGCTCGACGCATTATACGTCTTAATACATAACCTCTTCCTTCATTTGAAGGCACAACTCCATCTGCAATTAAAAATACCGTGGAACGAATATGATCTGCTAACACACGCAAAGATTTTTGTTTTTTTGGATCGTCTTTTGATACATCTAATATTTTTGCAGCAGCATTAATCAAAGTTTTAAACAAATCTATGTCATAACTACTTTTCACACCTTGCAATACGGCTGCTAAACGCTCCATTCCCATGCCTGTATCTACCGAGGGTTTAGGCAGTGGTGTCATCACCCCATTACTGTCACGGTTATATTGCATGAAAACCAAATTCCAAATTTCAACATACCGATCCCCTTCTTGTTCAGGCGATCCTGGCGGGCCACCCGCAACACTTTCACCATGATCATAAAAAATTTCTGTACACGGACCACACGGGCCAGTATCACCCATCGACCAAAAATTATCTTTGGCAGGACAGCGCGAAAACCGTTGTTTATTCACACCAATTTCATTTAACCAAATGTTGGCAGCTTCTTCATCTTCAACAAAAACGGTGATCCATAATTTTTCGGGCGGTAATTTAAGCACTTGCGTTAAATATTCCCACGCAAATTGAATCGCTTCACGTTTAAAATAATCACCGAAACTAAAATTGCCCAACATTTCAAAAAAGGTGAGATGACGTGTGGTATAACCGACATTTTCTAAATCATTATGTTTGCCACCCGCACGAACACAACATTGCACACTGGCGGCTTTGGTATAAGGGCGTTGTTCTTGACCTAAAAACACATTTTTAAACGGCACCATGCCAGCATTGGTAAATAATAACGTGTCATCATTATGCGGAATGAGTGAACTGCTGGGCACAATGGTATGGCCCTTTTTTTTAAAGTAAGATAGGAAACTTTCTCTTATTTCGCTAACTTTCATGCTCATTATGCACCTGATAATTTATTTTTTAGATGACAATGCCTGACGGATGTGATCCGCAGTAAAACCTCTTTGTTGTAAATAGCGTGCTTGTCGTAGACGTTCTTGTTTTTCAGGCGGAATGTCTGCGCCGAAGCGCTTGGTTCTCACTTTTATAGCAGCTTCAAACCACAATGTTTCTTGCCACTCTTCATTAGCGAGAATGCAACCGCTATCAATACCATGCTTTTGCAATTCGGCACAAATTTTTAATGGCCCAAAACCTTTGGCACGGCGTGAACGAATGAAACTAGTAATAAATCGCTCTTCATTAAGCAAGTTATCTTGCTGTAATCTATCGAGGGTTGGAGATATCTCGGCGGGAGGGAAACCTTTTAATTGTAATTTCTGATGTAACTCGCGCCGGGAATGATCCCGGCGGGTTAATAATAATAGCGCTCGTTCGCGGATTTTATTCATATTATCCTACGTTCTACCGCGATCCCCACGTTCCGTCCGTCTACGCTTCGCTTCGCCGGACTTTACGCGGGGCTAATTTCCTACTTGCCCTGCGTAGCCTTTTAGGCGAAGACAGGGCGCTGCTGCCGCAGCGGTCGGATCCAATTTTGAGAGAGGTAGATACGTCACGTGATCCCCACGTTCCGGCCGCTAAGAGCGCCTTCACGCGGGGCTAATATCCTACGCTGCTACCGCAGCTGGGAGAAATAGGATCCGTCATTAGATTTCCTCTTCGAGAAATTCTCCCTCTGCCACAACATTTTTTGCTTTGGCGAGTTTGGCTTTGACTTCTTCTTTAGCACTTGCTGCCGCAGCAAGCGTACTCTTTGTTCCCATGGGAGGTAAAGATTTCTCACGGATCTTCGCTTCTATTTCTGCCGCTATTTTAGGATTGTCCTGAAGATATTGGCGAGCATTATCTTTGCCTTGACCAATCCGGGTACCCGCATAGCTATACCAAGCGCCAGATTTTTCAATGAAGTTTAATTTTGAACCCAATTCTACAATTTCACCTAAGCGTGATATGCCTTCACCGTAGAGAATTTCAAAATCTGCTTGTTTGAAAGGCGGTGCCACTTTATTTTTCACGACTTTCACGCGCGTTTCACTGCCCAATACTTCTTCGCCTTTCTTAATGGAACCCACACGGCGAATATCTAACCGTACCGAAGCATAAAACTTAAGCGCATTACCACCCGTGGTGGTTTCTGGATTACCGAACATCACCCCAATCTTCATCCGAATTTGGTTAATGAAAATCGCTAAGGTATTAGAACGTTTTAAATTCCCCGTGAGCTTTCTGAGCGCTTGTGACATCAAGCGTGCTTGCAAGCCAACGTGATGATCGCCCATCTCACCTTCAATTTCTGCTTTGGGTGTTAACGCAGCAACCGAGTCAATAATGATGACATCCACAGCGCCTGAACGGGTTAACATATCTGCAATTTCTAAGGCTTGCTCTCCGGTATCAGGTTGTGAAATCAACAGCTCATCTAAATTAACCCCTAATTTTTCAGCATAAACCGGATCGAGCGCATGTTCAGCATCAATAAACGCAGCAACACCGCCTTTGCGTTGACATTCTGCAACCACTTGTAAAGTTAAAGTCGTTTTACCGGAGGATTCTGGACCATAAATTTCAACGATTCGCCCTTGCGGCAAGCCGCCAATACCCAAAGCAATATCTAAACCCAGTGAACCGGTGGAGATCGCTTCAATCTCGCCAATGGCGCCTTTATCGCCCAGCCACATGACTGAGCCTTTACCGAATTGACGATCGATTTGCGACAACGCAGCGTCGAGTGCTTGTTTTTTGTTGTCAGCCATTGCCATTTTACTAACCCCTATTTATTTAAAAGTAAATTAAGAAAATTAACCAAATCTCTAGCACCGTTTTGTGATATTATCGCACATAAATTTAGCGAGTAAAAATTTTTGTTACAATAATCATTTTGGTGCATTTTTATAAAAGTTGCTAGTGAATTTGAATAATAACTGAACTTAGAAATCCACATGACACAAGCTACGATTGATCATACTCCAATGATGCAGCAATACCTGCGCATCAAAGCTCAACATCCGCATCAACTCCTGTTTTATCGCATGGGAGATTTTTACGAATTATTTTTTGATGATGCTAAAAAAGCGGCAGCACTATTAGACATTACACTCACCGCGCGTGGTCAATCGGGTAATCATCCTATTCCAATGGCAGGCGTGCCGTACCATGCGGCAGAAAATTATCTCGCCAAATTATTACAAGCGGGCGAATCGGTGGTGATCTGTGAACAAATCGGCGATCCGGCCACGAGTAAAGGCCCGGTAGAGCGGCAAGTTACGCGGATTTTAACCCCAGGCACGATTACCGATGAAGCATTATTAGAAGCCAAAGCGGAAAATTTATTGGTCGCCATCGCTTACGATAAATCGATTTATGGCATTGCCAGTGTTGAAATCAGTAGTGGTCGTTTTGTCGTGCAAGAAGTGAATTCCTTAGCCGCACTGCAAAGCGAATTAAGTCGCTTACGGCCAGCAGAATTACTGATCTGCGAAGATTTTGCCACACCCGAGATTTTACTTTGCCCTTATGTTATCAAGCGGCCTGTATGGGATTTTGATTACACGACAGCTGTGCGCCAATTATGCTTACAGTTAAACACCAAAAATTTACACGCCTTTGAATGTGAACACTTAAAAGTCGCAATCACTGCCGCAGGATGTTTATTGCGCTATGCGCATGAAACTCAACGCCAAGCGTTACCGCATATCTATCGCATTAGCGTTGAAAATACCAATGACTATCTCCAACTTGATATTCATACGCAGCGCAATTTAGAGCTGACACAAAATTTACAAGGTGGCAAGGAAAATACCTTATTTTCTATTATTGATAATACATCAACACCGATGGGTTCACGTTTACTGGCGCGCTGGCTTAATCGACCGTTGCGCAATATCACACCATTAAAAGCACGCCAAGATAGCATTGCACAATTGCTGCAACATAATAATATTGAAACACATCAAGCCAACCTCAAGCAAATCGGCGACATCGAGCGCATATTAGGACGCATCGCCTTACAAAGTGCCAGACCGCGCGATTTGGTTAAATTACGCCATGCTTTAAAGGTGATCCCTGAACTCAAAAATCTTCTAAAAAAAGATAGCTTTTGTGAAGATAAATTAGCGTTGTTGAATGCGCATCCTAAAATACACACGCTTCTGGATAAAGCCATCATTGACAATCCCCCCCTGATTATTCGTGAGGGTGGCGTTATCGCTCAAGGTTATGATGAAGAGCTCGACGAGTTACGCAGTTTAAGTGACAATGCCGATGCGTTTTTACAAAAATTAGAAAAAAAAGAGCAAGCCCGCACCAAATTAAGCACACTGAAAGTTGGCTATAACCGCGTTCACGGATTTTATATCGAAATTAGTCGTCAGCAAGCTCAACATGCGCCTAAAGATTATTTACGCCGTCAAACCTTAAAAAATGTTGAACGCTATATTACTCCGGAATTAAAGCTGTATGAAGAAAAAGTGCTCAGTAGCAAAGAAAAAGCGCTAGCGCGCGAAAAAATGCTGTATGAAAACTTGCTCAAAGAATTATTGACTGAACTCAAAGCCATGCAACAAACGGCAACGGTATTAGCGGAAATTGATGTGTTAGTGAATTTAGCGGAACGCGCCCATACTCTTGATTATCATTGTCCGGTGTTAACGGAAGCCCCCGGCATTGCGATTTGCCAAGGACGACATCCGGTGGTTGAACAGATGCTTGAGACACCCTTTATTCCTAATGACCTTAGCTTAGATCAAACCACAAAAATGTTGATGATTACTGGCCCGAATATGGGTGGAAAATCCACCTTCATGCGCCAAACCGCCTTAATTATTTTGCTGGCCTATATCGGCAGTTATGTCCCAGCGCAAAGTGCAACCTTAGGACCCATTGACAGAATTTTCACTCGGATTGGTGCCAGCGATAATTTAGCGCAAGGCCAATCGACCTTTATGGTAGAAATGATTGAAACTGCTAATATTTTACATTATGCCAGTGCACAAAGTTTTGTGATCATGGATGAAATTGGGCGTGGCACAAGTACCTTTGATGGTCTTTCACTTGCTTGGGCGTGTGCTGATGCATTAAGCCAACGCATTCAAGCCTTTACTTTATTTTCTACGCATTATTTTGAATTAACTACATTAACCCATAGTTTGCCGAATGCAAAAAATGTGCATCTCGATGCCAAAGAATATGAAGAAACATTAACTTTCCTCCATACGGTTGAACAAGGACCGGCCAATAAAAGTTATGGCATTCAAGTTGCTAAGCTGGCCGGGATCCCTGAGTATGTGCTGAAAAATGCCCGGCAAACACTGGCACAATTAGAGCGTCAACCCACGCTCTTAAAACAAGAAAAGGCCGCACCGCGTGCACACAAAGCGCAGGCAAGCAATCCGCTTAAAAAATTAGCAGACTATTTACAGCAGCTTAATCCGGATGAATTTACGCCCAAAGAAGCATTACAGCAATTATATAGAATTAAAGAATTGTGCGACGAAACCGAAGTTGAAATGTCAACCTCATAAAAAAAGTCAAAAATGTCAGAGGGGCTTAGATGACCGTGGCGGCTTTGTTGATGGAGTGGCTTTTTTCGATGCACTGGTTGGTCTAGCCGAGACACGCTGTTTATAGGCTGTTTGGATCCCTTGTTTACTCACTGGCTTGTCTTTTGTTTTTTCTTTAAGCGCTTTACGTTCTTTATGTCTTTGAATTTGTTGTTTCAACCGGTCCCCCACTTTAACAAGATCGCCAACTGTGAATTTTCGATTGTGAACGTTGAGTCCTTTGAACGTTAAATTTTCAAAGGCCACTTTTTCCCAATTCTTCCCTTCTACATTGATCTCATACTCTCTCACTTCTAATTTACTTCGCAATGTTTCAAGATCCGTTTTTTTGGCTTGAAGTTGATTAAAATCGTTCAGTGCGGTAACTGAGGGAATAGATAGCACAATATTAATATCATTATCAACCTGAGTAATCTGCGCTTGAATATCTTTTAATTCTTTTGTTATTTTTTCGGTTTCAGCTAATGCTTGTGCTGTTAATTTATGATAATTGATATTCCCCTGGCGGGTACCCGCTGCAAGTTCAGCTTTTCTAAGCGTATTTAATTCATAGTTCCAAAATATACTCACCGAGCTAATCTCACCATCAGGTAAATAGACATCAACGTCTTTACCATTGGAATTTAATACATATTGCACAGATAATGTATTCCATAGCAAAATGTTTAAACCGCTGTCTATGAGATAATTTTGATGGGTTTTATCTTCAAAATGCCAAAATAAGATATCTCCAATGTGATCCGTTAATTCATCAATGATACCACTGGGAGGATGATCCACATCCATGACTGCTTCTGTTGCCTCAGCACGGATTGAACCATCAGCCTTATACAAATTAATTTTTTTACGCTCTAAATTAACTAATAAAGGCATAAACACATTATCTAAATTTCTTTTGAATTCTTCTATCGCTTGTTGTTGCGCTTGTGTCCACATCACAAGGGTTTGATTTTCGTGGGGTAGATGTTGGACATGACTGATACGTTGACGTGGGTCAGTTAGTTTATGAGAATCATATATTTTAAGTTTCATCAGATATATTTCTTTGATCATGCCATAAAACATGCGATCAATCTCAGCTCTCGTTAAAAACAAATTATGGCGCAAACATGCTTCAAAGAAAGCATCATAAAACTCAGTCAATTGCTCTTCCGAATAGCGCAGATCAATTAAATGTTTTTCATCCGTTTTTTCTTGATCTATTTGCGCTAACGGTAGACGCTTTTCTGCTTTTTTTAGATCGGCTCTCCCATCAACGATGGTTTTTACCATTTGCTCAAGTGAACCCAGAATTGAAGGTGGCGGTGAAGTAGGAAGATTGGCGAGCTCTATGTCAATATTGCCTTTTATTTTTGGGTTTAGCATTAATTCATCTACGATTTCCTGAAAATGCCACCCTTCCGCTAAATCATATAAGTAATAAGCCGTTTTGATTGCGGTATCCTCAAATTGTTTTTCTTTTAATAAGCGCTGGAGTAAATCCAGATCACCTGCACGAATAACCGAATAAAGGATCGCGCCTCTTTGAATATCTGTTAGTATTAAGGTTTTGTCTGCTAAAATGCTTTCTACCACAGTCATATCTTTGGGTAAGATCGCTTTTTGGAATTTCATGTAGAGTGACATACAACAAATCACCTCTCATCAATACATCCTTATATGACAAGTGACTCGGTACTATCTAGAATAGTTCCTGGTGATTGATCAAAAGCGGTTTCAATGTCCTGCGCCAGCACCCGACCAGGGCACTTGCGGTAACGCTTGTGCCTGGCCATTGACGGTGAATTTGCCATCTTGAAAATTAGCATTAATAATGTAGTTCTGATCTTTTTCAATTAACGTATTATCTTGTAGCCAGTGTGTAATGCTATCGTTAATACGCTGATTGATCTGTTGGGTTTGATCTTGGGCGGTTTGATTCGGTAAGAGCGGTTGTTGAGAATATTGATATTGTAATAAATCCCGGAATGTGCTCTTAGGTAAGATGAGTTGCATATTCGCCACGATAGACTGCACAATCTGTTGGGGTTGTTGCACATCGTTGCCCCCCATCACCATATGCACCTTGCCTTGAATATCTCCGGCCTCGGTATGGATCTGAAATTTATCTACAGAAAATTCTGGCTGATATTTTAGAATTTCCGGAATTAAGGCAAACATACTCCGGTAATAATTGATTTGTTCCGAGGGCGACGCTAATCGCATTTTTTGGCGCAAATCAAAATAAGACACAATGGCATGCGCATCGATGTTTTTCAAAGAATACATATAATCCATCGGACCATACTGTTTTTGATGGGAAAAAATAGTGGCAACATGCACCAATCCTGCAAAATCAAACATGGTATCATGCGTGGTTGCCACAACATTGGCGGTCAAACCGGTAATATTTAAAGGCGTATTGGTTGGGCCTTGACTGGTGTTAAAACTTTCGACGTTCATCACCACTTTTCCAGGCCACAGATTATCCGGCGTTCTAATTAAATCGACCTCATAAATGATATTGCGTGCATCGTAATGAATACCATTTAAGTCAAAATCAAAACCCGGGAATAACATTTCTCCTGTCAAATTTTTCATGTCAAAATTGAGATGCCAATGACCTTTCATACCCTGCCAAGCAGAACGATTCGTACCAGCATGCTCTTTTAATTGCAATGCTTTTCCTTGAATATCGATGTCAACAGCACCGTCAATATTGATTTGACTATTCAGATTTAACAGTTCAGTATCACCTAATTCTGTTTTAAGTATTTCTTTAGCTTTATCGGTTAAATACAATTGTGAATAAATCACTGCGCGTGCAAAGCGCCAATCTTTATAATTATCATTATGTAATTGTACAAATGGACCATGACGAATATCATGTTCTAAAATAAAGCTAAAATTATTGGGTTTTTCCAGTGTGGTTCTAGCAAATAACGTCACCCGGGTTTTCGCATAAGAAGCGCGCCAACCCCGATGATATTCCAAAATATCGATATTCACGGGTAGGGTTTCAATGTCGGAAAAAATGGTGACCATATCTTGAAATTTTATTTGTGCCAAATAGCCCGTAAAATACGGGGCACTGCCGATCAAAATGGCTAAAATGACAACGTAAAGGATAATTTTTCGTAGTGACATAAGCTAACTTTACTCGTAAGTTGGTTTTAGAACTTTTATTTAAAATACTTTTAAAGTGTGAAAAATTGCCGATAATTATCTCTCAAAATCATATATAAAGCATGACTAATTCTGAGTCGGTACTCGAACCAGGCTGTATATTAGCTTATCATTAGAAGAATAAAGGGCTTCACCTGAGGAGGAAAAATGAGCACCGTGCTTTGGCTACTATTTTGGCTAGGTGGCTTGATTGGCTTGGCTTATCTTCGGGTCTCTTTAGTCGTAGCAACGAGTGCTATTGGCGCAGGTTTACTCATCACGACATTTTTCTCTCATCTTTCTTGGTTTAGTTTACTGGTATTGTGGGTAATTTTTGCTGGCGTTGGGTTTTGTCTCAATCATCCTGACTACCGACGACGTTACATTATTAATCCTGCTTTTGACTTAATGAGCAAATCTATCCCCAAAATGTCAGCTACCGAAAAAGTTGCATTAGAAGCTGGCACGGTCGGTTGGGATGGAGAACTTTTCACTGGTCGCCCCCAATGGGAAAAACTGCTCACCATTCCCGCGCCTAAATTAAACGAAGAAGAACAAGCTTTTATTGATGGTCCTGTTAAACATTTATGTGAAATGGTCAATGACTGGGAAGTGACCCATCAACTTTACGATCTCCCTGAAAAAGTGTGGCATTATCTTAAAGAACAAGGATTTTTTGCGCTTATTATTCCTAAAAAATATGGTGGTAAAGGTTTTTCCGAGTTCGCTCACTCAGAAATTATTGCCATGCTTGCCGGACGCAGCACGACGCTATCTTCCATTGTGTCCGTTCCCAATTCATTAGGGCCGGCTGAACTGTTACTACGCTATGGCACCGCTGAGCAGCGTGACCATTACTTGCCTCGATTGGCCAAAGGAGAAGATATTCCCTGCTTTGCACTTACCGGACCAGAAGCAGGGTCCGATGCGGGCGCCATCTCCGATACTGGCATCATCTGCAAAGGCGAATTTCAAGGGAAAATGATCCTTGGCATAAAACTGAATTGGAATAAACGCTATATTACGCTCGCGCCTATCGCAACGATTCTTGGGTTGGCGTTTAAACTATACGATCCCGAACATTTGTTAGGGGATAAAAAAGATTTAGGCATTACTTGTGCACTCATTCCCACCAAGATACCTGGGATCACGATTGGTCGCCGCCATCTTCCCGGTAATATCCCATTTCAAAACGGCCCGACACAAGGGAAAGATGTTTTCATCCCAATAGATTGGATCATTGGGGGAGCGCCGATGGCTGGCCATGGCTGGCGTATGCTGATTGAATGTCTGTCGACAGGACGTGCGATCTCTTTACCCTCTTCAAGTCTGGGCAGTGCACGCGTCGCCGCGATGACCACTGGCGCATATAGTCGGATCCGTCGTCAATTTCGCACGCCGATTTCTTCGTTTGAAGGGATCCAAGAAGCTTTAGGCAGAATCGGTGGATTTACTTATTTGAGCGATGCCATCCGTTATTTAACCGTTGCCATGATCAATGCTGGCGAAAGGCCGTCTGTGCCTGGGGCAATTTCTAAATACCATGTGACAGAACTCGGTCGCAAAATCGCTAACGACGCGATGGATGTGCATGGTGGCAAAGGGATCATGATGGGGCCTAAAAATTATTTAGGTCGTCCTTATCAAAGTGTTCCGATTGGCATCACCGTCGAAGGCGCCAATATTCTTACCCGCAACTTGATCATCTTTGGCCAAGGTGCTATTCGCTGCCATCCTCATTTACTGAAAGAGATCCAGGCAATTCAGCATCAAAATATGCAAGATTTTGAGCACGAGCTTGGTCAGCATATTAGCTTCTTTCTATCCAACGGGGCTGCAGCATTTTTCCATGGCTTAACCTTTGCTTATTTTGCTTCAAGCCCAGTGAATAACGCATTGAAACATTATTATCAAAAACTTGCGCGCGCCAGCAGCGCCTTTGCGACCGTCGCCGATACCATCATGGCCTTGGTGGGTGGAAAATTGAAATTTAGAGAAACGCTCTCGGCTCGCCTTGGCGATTTGCTCTCAACCCAATATATGATGTCTGCTTTATTGAAACACTATACGGATCAAGGGATGCCTGCAGAAGACATGCCCTTGTTTCGTTGGTCGTTTGATTATTGCTTAGGTCAGTTTTGGCATGCGATGGATGGGTTATTGCGTAATTTCCCGCAACAATGGGTTGCGAGAATTTTAAGATTAGTCGTCATGCCTTTAGGCTTACCCAGCTATGGCCCCAAGGACAAATTAAATCGAAAAATCACCGATATTTTAACTCAGCCTTGCGAAGCCAGAACGCGCTTGATTGGCAATTGCTTTATTTCTCAAGATGAAACCGACAGCGTGACACAGTTAGAAATAGCTTTACAGGGATCTGTGCGCCATGCAGATCTGTTTAAACGCATTTGTGATGCTGCTAAACACACGGATGTCGCTGAAGGGACGGTAAAGCAATGTATTGATCATGCACTCACGACCAATGTTATCACCAAAGAAGAAGCCGAGACGCTTTATCACCTAGATAAGCTCTGCGAAGCTGTTATTGCGGTCGATGATTTCTCAGATGAAGAACTCAAATCAGGGCTACATACTAAGCCTAAGAAAAAATCTGCAGCAAAGGATCATGATGGTACAGATCAAGATACAACCCATCCCCATAAAACCATGATTAATCAGGAACCCAACTTTTGAATTAGGGACATGACAGAAGTAATATCCAATGCTACATTAGCGATTATGCGTAACCCATTGACGGAAACTTGAAATTATCATTCATTAGGAAATATGAGTACAAACACCACATTAAGCAGTAATTCAGGGATAGAACTCAAGGGTGGTATGTATACCCTCACTACCATCCAAGTGCTCGATGATAATATTGAATATCTCTCCCAACAATTAGAAGAGAAGATCAAGCAAGCACCGAATTTTTTTCACTACGCTCCGATTATTCTCGATGTTCAGCGCTTGCAATCGCACCCGGTCATGTTGGATTTCCAAGCGTTGGTACGTACCTTAAAAAGTAAGAAATTAATTCCCGTCGGCGTCAGAGGTACCAACAAAGCGCTCAGAGAGGCAGCTATCCAAGCTGGGCTTGCCGTATTTCCTGACGAAAAAAATATCGCCGCAAGCACTAAGCGCTCAAATGCGGGCACTAAACAGGAATTGCTCAAGACGGATCCTACTTCTCAAGAACCCACCACGACAATGAACGGACCAACGCGCGTGATTCTCCAACCCGTACGGTCAGGTCAACAAGTTTATGCTCAAGGCAGCGATCTCATCGTGCTGGCTGCAGTAAGCCATGGTGCTGAAATTTTAGCAGATGGCCATATCCATGTGTATGGCAACATGCGTGGTCGCGCACTCGCTGGCGTAAAAGGAAATAAAAACGCCATGATCTTTTGCAAAAGCTTAGAAGCTGAGTTAGTTTCTATTGCAGGCCAATATCGCTTATGTGAAGATTTGAAAGAAACTTGCTGGAAGGAATCCGTTTCTATCCAATTGCAAGACGAACGCTTGCACATTCGGATTGTTTAGTATAAACACATTCTTAAACATGATTCATTAGAGAGGATACATTACCTTGGCTACTCCATCAAAAGTTATTGTGATTACCTCAGGAAAAGGGGGGGTTGGTAAAACAACCACCAGTGCCGCCATCAGTGCCGGCCTAGCCATGCAAGGACATAAAACTGTTGTCATCGATTTTGATATCGGGCTTCGAAATTTAGATCTGATCATGGGCTGCGAACGTCGCGTTATCTATGATTTTGTTAACGTCATTAATGGGGATGCGAATTTAAGCCAGGCGCTTATCAAAGACAAACGTGTAGAAAATCTGTTTATCTTGCCGGCTTCACAAACCCGCGATAAAGATGCACTCACCAAAGAAGGTGTGGCGAAAGTGATTGAAGATTTGAAAAAAGATTTCAAATTTATTGTGTGCGATTCGCCTGCGGGCATTGAACGTGGTGCACTCATGGCACTGTATTTTGCCGATGAAGCGATTGTTGTGACCAATCCCGAAGTTTCTTCAGTACGCGATTCCGATCGCATATTAGGGGTTTTATCGAGCAAATCGCAACGCGCTGAAAATAAATCAGAACCGATTAAAGAACATTTGTTGTTAACGCGCTATAGCGATACGCGTGTGCGACGGGGTGAAATGCTGGCCATTGATGATGTCCTCGAGATTCTTTCTATTCCCTTATTAGGGGTTATTCCAGAATGCCCAGCGGTACTCACCGCTTCTAATCGTGGGGTGCCAGTAACCTTAGATATCCCCAGCGAAGCAAAAACTGCTTACGAAGATGCCGTGAAACGCTTATTGGGAGAAAACATTCCGCTAGATACGGCTCCCAAAGATTGGAAACGTAGGATCTTGGACAGACTTAATAAATTTCGGAGCCCAGCATGAAGTTTTTTAACTTTTTTTGTCGTCAACCGCAAACGCGTTCAGCAGCTGCAGTCGCCAAAGAACGTTTACAAATCATTGTTTCTCATGAAAGCACCCGCAAAAGTGGTACCGATATTGTTAAACAATTGCAAAAAGAATTGATTGAAGTGATCAGCAAATATATTAAAGTGGATCAAGATCAAATTAAGGTACAACTTGAACGGACCGGGGATCATTCAGTGTTGGAATTGAATGTGACTTTGCCGGGGGTGGGCACGATTGTTTCTGAGGAATCTGATTAAATTTGATCCCTAATTTTTTTTCACCTCTCTTCAATTTAAATCCTTACTTGTTCCAAAATGATCGAATTTCTGTCCCCTCTCCCGCTTCGCGGGAGAAGGACCAACTCCGTCGTTGGGGATTTTAGTAGCCACTTTTATTCCCATTTCTCTTAAAGTTATCAATCTGCTCTTTTAGTGTTTTATGTTCAACACAATCAGATGGACAGGCTTTATCAAGTACTTGTAAGCGCTCTTCTGCTTTTGGTAAATCTCCCTTTTGCAAATAAAGTTCACCTAAATATTCGTTAGCACCTTTATGATTAGGATCGATTGATAATGCCATTTGATAGTTTTTGAGGGCATCATCCATATTCCCAAGATTTCGATAGCTATATCCTAAATAATTAAAGGCATCTGCATTTTTTGGATCGGCGACAATAACTTCCTTTAATATTGGAACTGCTTTGTCGAATTCTTTCTTAGCAATGAATTCTTGGGCTTGTTTTACTTTAGGATCACTACTATCTTCACCCGTTCCAAACGCAAATAGGGTACTTGAAAATATTATAATGATAAAGCTTGTAAAGAAACGCATATCTACACCTCTTAAATTTGAATTTAATACAATTGTCATAAGAGGTAATTAGCATAAACGAAAGACTCTTATGCTGATCTTTCAAACTGTTTAAAAAGCCATATTATACATTTAAAGTAATAACCGATATTTTTATATTATTTCAGTTTCACACCGGCTCGGAGATATTTATGTACTCATTACCAATAAAATATTCACTATGCGTGCTTTTAACAACAGGGTTGATTGCTTTCAATCTCTATGCGGCCGAGGAAAAACAAGCGAGCACAGGACTGGCTATACCCGCTAGTGAAATTCAATGGAAAGATGCTCCTGGGATGCCAAAAGGGATCCAAATAGTCATTTTAAACGGCGATCTAACTAAAGCAGAACCCTATACTATGAGATTAAAATTTCCGGATGGTACTGTTATTCCTGCACATTGGCATACCAATGATGAAGAAACGACGGTTATATCGGGCACTTTGCATACTGGTTTGGGTGATACAGTTGATAAAGCAAATAGTAAAGAATTGCCTGTCGGAAGTTATTCACTCGTTCCTGGAATGGCACATCATTATGTATGGTCATCAGGTGAAACAATTATCCAAAATAATGGAATGGGACCACGTGACACGCATTTTGTGAATCCTGCTGAATGGAAAGAATTGATTAAAAAGAGTCAAGCACAATAAATTAATTTAATTGCGAGTCAACTCTATGCTATCTAGGTGAAGGGTAACATCCGCTTTAATATCATATCTTTCTTTATAAAATGGTGATAGAGAGAAGCAAGTACATGCATACTCACTAGTGCAATGATTACATACGAATCCCACATATGCGCTTTAAAAACGAGATGTCCAATTTCTTTATTTTTTTCAATTAATGTTGGAAAAATGAACCATCCAAACAGAGAAACTTTGTAACCTCCGAGCTGTGACATCACAAAACCAGTAATAGGTTGAAATAACATAGTTAAATAAAGCAAAAAATGGACTGTTTTAGCAGCAAAAATTTGAGAGGTTGGCATGTCCCTAGGCATTTGTGGGCGAACACCGACATAATGCCAGGTAATCATAAATAAGGCTAAAATAAGAACACAGAACCCGAATGACTCATGCAATAACATATACTGCAATTTCTCAGGAGAACCTTTTGGGAAATAGTCCTGTCGATATACTAAAAAGAATTGAAGCACAAATAATATAAATATAGTCCAATGCAAAAACTTCGTTAGACTTCCAAATCTATCTTTAGTATTATTAAGCGCCATCTCTGATCTTCCTTCTTAGCAATTTACGAACGGCTATTTTTTCTCTTTGTCCTTCAACTCTTCCCGCAACGTGAGCCGTGACACTTTGCCGACATTAGTTTTCGGCAAATCCTCTCTAAATTCTATAATTTTTGGTATTTTGTAGCCGGTTAATTCTTGGTGGCAAAAATCTAATACTTCTTTTTCGGTTAAAGTGGGATCTTTGCGCACAATATACGCTTTAACCAGTTCGCCATGCTCTTCTGAAGGTACGCCTATCACCGCCACTTCACGCACCTGCGGCATGCTCGCGATCACATCTTCCACTTCATTGGGATAAACATTAAAGCCCGAGACAATAATAATATCTTTTTTTCTATCAACGATGCGCACATAGCCTTGCTCATCAACCGTGGCGACATCTCCCGTATGTACCCAACCCTCTGCAGTTAAATTCAATTCAGTCAATTTAGGTTGATTCCAATAGCCTTTCATCACCTGCGGGCCACGCACATATAATTCCCCCGCTTCACCTATCCCCAGTTCATTGCCATCATCATCACAAACTTTGATTTCCGTGGAAGGAATAGGTAAACCAATGCTGCCATTATACTCTTTTAAACTTAACGGGTTAATCGTGACGGCAGGGGAGGTTTCGGTTAAACCATAGGCTTCAAGCAATACCACGCCGGTAACTTCTTTCCAGCGCGCGGCAACGGCTTTTTGCACCGCCATGCCACCTCCCAAGGTAAATTTAAACTTCGAAAAATCTAATTTACAAAATTCCTCATTATTGAGTAAGGCATTAAATAAAGTATTAACACCGGTTATCACAGAAAACTGATTTTTTTTCAAAATCTTGACAAAGCCAGGAATATCGCGTGGATTAGTCACTAAAATATTCGGGATCCCAATACGCAAGAAGACTAAACAATTCGCGGTGAGTGAAAAAATATGATACAGCGGCAGCGCAGTAATAATGCCACCTTCAAGATTTTGTTTTCTTAACTCCGCAATCCAAGCATACGCTTGTAAAATATTGGCAACCATATTGCGATGCGTTAGCATTGCACCTTTAATGTCACCCGTCGTGCCGCCCGTATATTGTAACAAGGCAATATCTTCGCCTTTTGCTTCTACGCGTTCAAACTCATTTTCACTTTGGGTTGCCAAAATATTGCGGAAAGAATACGCATCTGCTATGTCCCATTGTGGGATCATTTTTTTAACATATTTGACGATAAGGTTCACCAAGGTCCCTTTGACAGTCCCTAATAAATCCCCTATCCCAGTGACAACGATATATTGAACACGCGATTCTGGTAACACTTTCTCTAACACATGCGCAAAATTTTCTAACACTAAAATACAGCGCGCCCCTGAATCTTTCAGCACATTTTTTAATTCCCTGGGGGTATACAAGGGATTAATATTCACGGCTATCATCCCGGCGCGCAAAATACCAAATAAGGCTACCGGAAATTGCAAAACATTGGGGAGCATAATGGCAACCCTGTCGCCTGGACTTAGACGACAATTATTTTGTAAAAAGGCAGCATATTGTTTGCTCAAAGCATCGACTTCTCGATAAGTCAATGATCTTCCCATGTTGGTATAGCAAACCTTGTCTGCAAATTTTTGAAAACATTCTTCTAAAATTGCTATCAAGGACGCATATTCATCAGGGTTAATCGTTTCCGGGATCCCAGGATCATAACTTTTGAGCCAAATTTTTTCCACGCTATTGTCCTTTCACTTTAAGATCAAAAGTTATCCCCTGGGCTAAGGGTAAAGCATCACCCCAATTAATGGTATTGGTTTGGCGTCGCATATAAGCTTTCCAGGAATCTGAACCCGCTTCACGGCCACCCCCAGTTTCTTTTTCACCGCCAAACGCGCCGCCAATTTCTGCACCCGAGGTACCAATATTGATGTTAGCAATACCACAATCACTGCCCGCGGCTGATAAAAAATATTCGCTATTTTTAAGCGAATTGGTAAATAAGGCTGACGATAATCCTTGTGTCACTGCATTGTGCATACCAATCGCTGTTGGCAAATCAGTATAAGAGATCACATATAAAATCGGCGCAAAGGTTTCACGTTGCACAATTGGCCAATCGTTTTGTACTTTTACAATCGTCGGTTCGACATAAAATCCTGGGCCTTTGAGCACGTTTCCACCAAAGATAATCTCACCCCCCAGCGCCTTAATCTCATCTATTGCGTGCACAAAGTTCGCTACTGCATTTTCATCAATTAAAGGCCCCATGATATTGCGATCATCTAAAGGATCGCCAAGGGTGATTTGTTGATACGCTTGTTTTAAGCGTGCAATAAATGCGTCAAAAATACTGTGTTGTATCAATACGCGTCGCGTGGTAGTGCAACGTTGCCCCGCGGTTCCAATAGCACCAAACACTACCGCCGTGAGCGCGAGATCTAAATTTGCCGTTTCATCAATAATCATGCCATTGTTGCCACCTAATTCCAAAATGGTGCGTCCAAGACGTTTAGCAACCACTTCATTCACATAACGTCCAACCGGTGTTGATCCGGTAAATGAAATTAACGGCACGCGATCATCGGCAATCAATTTTTCAGCAACCGTGTTATCACTGGGAATGACGACAGAAAATATGCCTTCATAACCGCTTTGTTGCATCACTTGATGACATAAGTTTTGCACAGCAATGGCACATAAGGGCGTTTTTGGCGATGGTTTCCAGATAACAGTATTACCACACACTGCTGCAATGAAAGCATTCCAGGCCCACACCGCAACCGGAAAATTAAACGCCGTAATTACACCAGTAATGCCTAAAGGATGCCATTGTTCAAACATGCGATGCTGATAACGTTCTGAAGGCAGGGTGAGACCATAAAGCATTCGCGATTGGCCAACCGCAAAATCAGCAATATCAATCATCTCTTGGACTTCGCCTTCGCCTTCACGCTTGCTTTTACCCATTTCTAAAGCCACGAGAGAACCTAATGCCGCTTTGTTCTGCCGCAGTAGATCGCCTAAGGCATGGATCATCTCACCACGCTTAGGAGCGGGAACTTGTCGCCAGCGTTGAAAAGCCGCTAATGATTTCGCAACCACCGTTTCGTATTGCATCACACTACAGCCGTTGATACTGGCAATAGGTTGGTTCGTGGCAGGATTATAAGAGGTAAATGCTTTATCGGCTGGTGGGGTATGCAACCAATCACCATCGCCACAACTTGCACCCGCGTTGTGGGATTTGATCCCTAATTGTTTTAGTACATCCATGTTGCTTTTCATTATTCCCTAATGCAACCAACTTACTTTGTCGGTCAAACAATACGTTTTATCTTTCCAGTATAAAATATCTGACTCAAAACTACTTAACATTCTAAAAAACGGTGCTACTATTACGCACTTTCAGTTGTTGCAATAAGAGGGCTCCGTGGAACCGCCAATCAGCCATAAAATCCTTCGTCCCCCCAGAGTGCTTGGGGTTTTTACGTTATCGATGATCAGCGTCTCAGCGATTATCGCCCTGCGTAATCTTCCGACCCTGGCAAAAAACGGTTTCTCAGTGGTTTTCATCCTTTTTGTTGCCGCATTAGTCTTTTTTATTCCCATCGCTCTCACCTGCGCTGAATTGGCCTCAACTTGGCCGAAAAGTGGTGGCGTTTATGCTTGGGTAAAAGAAGCGTTTGGTGAAAGAACGGGCGTTTTAGCGGTTTGGCTTGAATGGATAGAAAGTGTGGTTTGGTTGCCGACCGTATTATCCTTCATTGCATCAGCCATTGCTTATATTATCGATCCTGCCCTCATGGAGAACCGTTACTACATGCTTACCGTCATGTTAACTGTTCTTTGGTCTGGCACCTTGCTTAATTTTCTGGGCACACGCACCTCTGGCTGGGTAAGTACTATTGGGATCATTGCCGGGAGTATTATTCCTGGCTTGGTGATTATTTCTTTAGGGAGCTATTGGCTCACCTCCGGACAACCGATTCACATTCATTTAGATTGGGCAGCCTTCTTTCCTGCTTTTGATCTTTCTTCTTTAACTTATTTCACGGCCATTGGCTTAGGGTTTGCCGGCATTGAAGTGGCCGCCTTTTATGTGCCCGATACCAAAGATCCACGCCGCACTTTTCCGCGCGCCACATTTATTTCAGCGATAACAATTATTATTATTTATGTCTTAGGCGCATTAGCCATTGCCGTGGTGGTTCCCAAAGAAGAAATGAATTTATCCGCCGGGATGATGCAAGCCATTTCCAAGTTTTTTATTTTTCTTGACATGCCCTGGGCAATTCCGCCGTTTGCTTTGCTGTCAGTCTTAGGCGGCTTGGCTTTATTAAATACGTGGCTGATTGGCCCTAGCAAAGGATTACTGACTTGTGCTTTAAATCATAATTTGCCCAAATTTACGCAAGCCACGAATCGAAACGGTTCACCGGTAGCGATTTTACTCATGCAAGCTATCATTGGCACCTGCTTAATCAGTCTGTATTTGTTTATTCCGACAATTAATCACTTTTATTGGATCTTCCAAACGCAAGCAGCACAATTGATTTTGTCGATGTATTTTTTGGTATTCTTGAGTGTCATTAAATTGCGGCATTATCAACCGCAAATGAAACGACTATATCAAATTCCCGGCGGGAAAATTGGCGTCTGGGGTGTGGCGGGTTGTGGTGCTTTATTTTGTGTGATTGCGTTCTTACTCGGGTTTGTGCCGCCCGAAGAATATCAATTTATTAGCAAGCAAGCCTATGCAATCATTTTAATTTGCGGTATCCTCGTGTTCAGTTCGCCACCCTTCTTGTGGCAGTGGTGGCATGAAAGAAAAGCTATGAAGGAGTAATGTTATGGCTCAACTTGGTCCAACCCCTACAACCACTTATGTTTTCGATGTTCCTACCATCATGTGTGAAGGCTGCCAAACCGCCATTACCAATCACTTAAGAACAAAACCTTATGTCAGAGACGTTGACGTAAATGTCGCAACTCAAACCGCAACGGTTTCCGTGACGGCAGGCACACTGGCTCAAACTATTATCGATGACATCTCTAAAACGCCTAAATCGCGTCATGAAGCCTCTTTGCACGAAGATAAAGACAATCGCAAACGTACGAGACCAAAATAAATTAAACCAGCTGTTGATTAAGGATGAATGGCCATATGATCATAAGGGTTCAATGAAGGGTTTGGGAAATCAACCACAATTCTCGCATCTACGCCCATCGCGCTTTGCTCGTTAACCATTAAAGGATTAATATCCATTTCACGAATATGGGGTAACTCACATACCATTTCTGAAACTTTCAATAAAATATCGATAATATCTTCTATATTAGCTTGATGCATGTGGCGAAACTCACCCAACATTTTATAAACACGTGTGTGTTTAAGTAAATTTTCTGCAATAAAACGATTCAATGGTGGCAGAGCCAGTGCTTTATCATTGATGATTTCAACCAGTGTACCGCCTGCTCCAAACGCTATCACTGGGCCAAAAATAGGATCGCGAAATACACCAATTAACAATTCTCTGTCATGCGGCTCTATGCGCATCTTCTCAATGGTAACCCCTAAAATTTTGGCGTGCGGTTGTACCGCTTTGGCATTCTCTAGTATTTTCTTATAAGTTGCGAGCACCACTTCCGCACTGGTGATATTTAATTGTACACCTCCCACATCTTGCTTATGGGTGATATCAGGCGAATAAATTTTCATCACAACGGGAAAACCAACACTTTCAGCGGCAATCATCGCCTCTTCTGCCGTCGTTGCAATAATAGCTTGTGTAATAGGGATCCCAAAAGCTGTCAGAACTGCTTTGGATTCTATGGTCGTTAAAATTTTTCTATCGGCACTCAAGGCTGTTTCAATGATCTTTTTTGCCCCCGCGATATCAGAGGTGCTGTGATGACGTTGCGGAGATGGCGCTTGAGAGAGTAATTGTTGATTATGATGATAGGTTGCTAAAAAAGAAAAGGCTTCCACGGCAATCTCTGGCGTATTAAATGTGGGGACTTGGTGAGACAAAAATAAATCGCGGGCTGATTTCACTTGTTTCTCGCCTAACCAACAAGTCACAAGAGGTTTATTAGTTTGTTGAGCGATGCCAATGACTTCAGAAGCGACTTTTAAAGGATCCGACATGGCAACTGGCGTTAACATGACCAACAACCCATCTGCACTTGGATCGGTTAAGCAAATATCGAGGGTTTGTTTATAGCGTACCGGCGTTGCATCGCCCAAAATATCAATGGGATTTTGTCGTGACCAATATTTAGGTAGCACTTTATCAAGCGCGGCGAGCGTTTTTTGATTTAAATCCTTTAATGACACTTTTGATTCAATAGCATGATCTGCTGCCATCACACCAGCGCCACCACCATTGGTGACTATCATTAGCCCATTCCCCACTATCGTATATTTTTTTGTTAACATTTTGGCAGCAGAGAATAATTGTTCAAATGTTTGCACACGGACTACGCCAGCATGTCTCAAAGCAGCATCAAACACATCGTCTGCGCCAATCATGCCTCCGGTATGAGACACTGCCGCTTTGGCACCCAACTGATCGCGTCCTGCTTTAATGACAATCACAGGTTTCAATTTAGCTGCCGTACGCAAAGCACTCATAAAATGCCGTGCATCATGAATACTTTCAATATAAAGTAAAATGCTTGCGGTATGAGGATCCTGTGCCAAATAATCTAAGATGTCACCAAAGCCAATATCAATTGCATTTCCCAGAGAAAAAATGGCTGAAAACCCAATATTTTTATCAATTGCCCAGTCCAAAATGGAAGCGCATATTGCTCCTGATTGAGAAATTAATGCTAATTGCCCGGGCAGGGCTTGCGCATTACTAAAAGTGGCATTTAATTGAATATGAGGGAGTATTAATCCTAAACAATTTGGCCCCATGATTCGAATGTGATGTTTACGGGCAATCTCTTTAAGTTTGAGTTCTAATTTTTTTCCATCTTCTCCAGATTCATTAAAGCCCGCAGTTAAAATAAGCACGCTTTGTACTTGCGTTAGCGCACAGCTTTCTAAAATATCTGGAATAGTATTTGCTGGCGTGGCGATGATAGCTAAATCTACTTTCTCAGGAACATCACTAACCGTAGGATAGACTGTTTGCCCCTGCACAACTTTATATTTTATATTAACGGGGTAAACTTTACCGCCAAAACCATTGTCTAGAATATTTCTAAATACTTTGCCGCCAACAGAAAGTTCTTTATCACTGGCCCCCACGACAGCGATAACCTTAGGACGAACAAATTTCTCTAAATAATATTCGTGCATGGAACTTTCTTATGGAGTAATGGCAACTTTGAGTACCCCATCACGTTGATTTGCAAACAGTTCATAGGCAGCTTCAATCTGATCTAATTTAAATCGATGGGTAACTAATGGTTTAAGATCGACTCGTCCAGATTTTACAACATTCATCAAGCGTCGCATCCGTTCCTTACCGCCGGGGCAAAGTGTAGTCACAATCTTATAATCGCCTAAGCCCGCCGCAAAACTCTCTAAAGGAATGGATAATTTTCCTGAATAAACGCCTAAGCTAGACAGCGTCCCGCCAGGTTTAAGAACACGTAAGCAATTCTCAAAGGTTTGTTGTGTGCCTAATGCTTCAATGGCAACATCCACACCTCGTCCCGCGGTAAGATCCATAATTTTGTTAAATGGATCTGTCGTTTTATAGTTGATAGTAATATCTGCACCCAGACGTTTTGATACTTCTAAACGCTCTTGAAGACTATCTACCACGATAATCGTGGAAGCTCCCATTAATTTTGCACCTGCAGTGGCACAAAGACCAATGGGCCCTTGGGCAAAGATGGCCACAGTGTCGCCAATTTTGATTTTTCCACTTTCCGCACCACTAAAACCGGTACTCATAATATCCGGACACATCAACACTTGTTCATCAGTTAATTCCGCAGGCACGGGGGCTAAATTAGCCATAGCATGCGGAATAAGCACATATTCTGCCTGGCAACCATCAATAGTATTACCAAACTGCCAACCCCCGATCGCTTTACCACCGCACTGCGCCTGATGGTGATCAAGACACGAATAACATTGGCCACAGGGAGTAATCGCACCCACAATAACCCGTTGTCCAATCTCATACCCAGTAACACCAACCCCTAACTGAACAATAATACCAACGTGTTCATGCCCAATCGTAAGCCCCGCGCGAACAGGATATTCCCCTTTGAGAATATGGACATCGGTACCACAAATTGTCGTCGTGGTGACTTGAATCAGCGCGTCACCCGGGCCCACTTTCGGAATTGGCTTTTCATCAAGCACAATTTTGCCAGGCCGCACAAACACGGCTGCTCGCATTGATTTCATTATGTTAACCTCAAAAGTAAATAGCTTAATAAGTTAATATTAGTGGATTAGCTGTATATTAAATAATTTCTTTTTAAATACTAAAATTAACAGATAACTTAAAGGAATAGCTATAAAGCTTAAAGATATTTTTACTGAAAATAAGGAGAGTATTTTCCAAATGGCCAAATAAAGATCAGGGGTGATAAATATTAATATGGGGATAAGGACCAAGGTATCGACTAACAAGCCCACAATATTTATTAACGCCACGCGTAAAAATAGCCAGCGTTTTTTAAGGTACAATTTTAAAAAACTGGCCAGATTCACCATTGCCAGGCCACTGCACACATACCCTATCGATAACATTAAGATCGCACTTAATTGCCGCCACGTCGTGATTTTATCAATCGCATGCTTTACCCAAAATTCAGGGATAGGATAAGCAAAAATATGATAAATCAACAAAGCGGCAATCATGTTAATCATGGTTGAGAGCCAAACAAAGTGCGCTGTTTTTTTAAATCCTAATGTTTCTGTTAACGCCACAATCCCACAAAATACCAATTGCACCAACAACGTACCTGCAGAATAGGTAAAATAAAAAATCCGTAACGAATAATTGCCAACAAAATTAGCCGAGATTAATAATAATAAGAATACCAATGCCGCAAGCCGTAAATATTGTTTGCTCTGAGTAAGATTAAACGTTTTCAATGATAACGCATCATGTCGTATCATGCCCATTACCTTTCATAGCAAAATGTAACAGTAGCTCGTTAAATTTCTTAATGAAAGTTGCTGGATCATCGAGCTGTCCGCCTTCAGCTAAAATTGCTTGATCAAATAAAATCAGACTTAAATCTTTAAAACTTGCCTCTGCGCTCTCGTGTTCCAGCCGCTTCACTAATAAGTGATCCGGATTAAGCTCTAAAATCGGTTTATAAGCCACCGCTTGACCTGCTGATTTTAATAAACGCTGCATTTGCGAGGTCATTTGGCCTTCTTCGACAACAATACAAGAAGGTGAACTGGTTAAGCGATTGGTTAATCGTACCGCAGATACTTTATCGCCTAAGGCTTCTTTCACTTTTTCTAAGATAGGTTTAAACGCAACTTGTTGTCGCTCATCTTTTTCTTTAGGTTTATCCTCAGGCTGCTTCTCTTTGGCAAAATCCAACGTTTCACCTTCGCCACGTGCCACGGATTGGAAAGGCTTCTTCTGATATTCAGTCAAATGCGCCATCAACCATTCATCGATGCGATCATACAACAATAATGCCTCAATCCCTTTGACTTTAAAAATTTCTAAATGTGGGCTATGACGTGCAGAATTGAAGGTATCTGCAGCAATATAATAAATCTTCTCCTGCCCCGGTGGCATGCGCGTAATATAATCATCCAAGGAAACATCTTGGTTTTCATTTTCATTGAAAGTAGAAGAAAACCGCAGCAAATTTGCAATAGCTTCTTTATTGGCAAAATCTTCTGCCGGTCCTTCTTTTAAGGCTTGACCAAATTCACGCCAAAATTGCGCATATTTTTCTTTATCTGATTTTGCCAAGTCTGACAACATGGTTAGTACGCGTTTGATAATAGACGAGCGGATCGCATCTATCATTTTATTGCTTTGGAGCATTTCTCTGGAAATATTCAAGGGCAAATCATTACAATCAATGACACCGCGAACAAAGCGTAAATAATTGGGTAAAAATTGCTCTGCATTGTCCATGATGAACACGCGCTTAACATACAGCTTTAAGCCGCGTGGTTTATGCGCTTGCCATAAATCAAATGGCGCTTTCGAAGGAATATAGAGCAAAGTCGTATATTCAAATTTGCCTTCAACTCTATTATGTGCCCAAACTAACGGATCTTCAAAATCATGTGCGATATGTTTATAGAACTCGATATAAGCATCATCTTCAATGTCACTTTTGGGTACAGTCCATAAGGCGGTGGCTCGATTGACGACTTCTTCTTCGCCCAAGGGCTTTTTATCGTCTTTTGATTCTTTCCCTTGCAGCAGATCACTATAGTCTTCTTTTGGCATGAATACTGGAATATTAATATGATCCGAATATTTGCTCACGATGTGCCGTAAGCGTAAGCCATTTAAGAAATCTTCCTCACCTTCTTTCAGATGCAAAGTTATCTCAGTACCACGTTTGTCTTTCTCGAGTGCTTCAACGGTGTAATCGCCTTCACCCCGCGATTCCCAACACACGCCTTCATCTAGCGATAATCCCGCGCGTCTTGATTTGACTGTCACTTTATCTGCGACAATAAAACTCGAATAAAACCCAACCCCAAATTGGCCTATGAGGTTTCTATCTTTGGCTTGATCACCGGTTAAGGATTTTAAAAATTCCTGGGTGCCTGATTTAGCAATGGTGCCTAAATTCGAAATAACTTCAGCACGCGACATGCCAATACCGTTATCACTCACCGTGATCGTTTTCTTGTCTTTATCGTAGGCAATGTGTATGGCTAATTCAGGATCTTTTTCATAGAGTTCCGGCTTTGATATAGCTTCAAACCGTAATTTGTCAGCTGCATCGGCCGCATTTGAAATTAATTCGCGTAAAAAGATCTCTTTGTTACTATATAACGCATGGATCATCAAATGCAGTAATTGCTTAACTTCTGTTTCAAACCCTCGTGTTTCTTTTTCAAGCACCATGACAATTCCTCATACTAATAAAACTATATATTTGAACGATCCGCTAATGCTTTGGCTAAGGTACCACCATCGATGTACTCTAAATCTCCCCCAACTGGGATCCCATAAGCAATCCGAGTGGCTTGGATACCTTTGGATTTCACCACATCAGCAATATAATAGGCGGTTGCTTCCCCTTCAACAGTCGCATTCGTAGCTAAAACCACTTCTCTGATTTGCCCAGATTGTAAGCGTCTTAATAATTCATGCATGCCGATCTCTTCCGGTCCAATACCATCAATAGGCGATAAATGTCCGGATAACACAAAATACACGCCACGATAACCGCCAGTGTGTTCAATCGCAGCGACATGGCCTGGCCCTTCAACGATACATAATAAACTGTGATCGCGATTACCATCTTCACACACCAAACATAAACGGTTCTCACACAACGTGCGACACTGTTCACAGTGTCCCACTTGTTTCAGTGCACTTGACAGCGTGTGCGCAAGTTTATGTCCACCTTCACGTTCACGTTCGAGCAGATGAAACGCCATACGTTGCGCACTTTTAGGACCGACGCCCGGTAAAACACGCAATGCTTCAATTAATTGATTGACTAAAGGACTAAAAGCCACACATCCACCTTTTATTTGCTAAACGGCAGCGGAGCATCGGTCGGCAACCCCATTTTTTTTGCCACTTCGACCATTTCTTTTTTCACGGCTTCTTGCGCAGCGACAATCCCTTGATTTATCGCGGCGGTAATTAATTCGCCAATCACTTCGAGCTTTTCTTGAAAGATTTCAGGTTTCAACTCTAAACGCGCCACTTGAATGCTCAAACTGACATGGGCAATCACTAAATCACCCCCTGCTTTCCCAGTGACTGTTTTATTTTTATTTTTTTCAGCAATATCATGATAAGCTTTACGCAACCCTTCTTGCATTTTCTGTGCATTTTGTAAAAAATTTGCCATCATTTCTTGAAAATCATTATCTTTGGGATCCATACAAACCTCTTTAATTATTTTTCTGGTAAAGAAACTTTTTCAATCTTAGCATCAAAAGTAGAGATAATACTTTGCACCACTTTATTTTGTTCAACATAAGACACAGCTTGTTTTTCTTGTGCTTGACGCGCGGTTTGCGCTTGCGCCATCGGTGTGGGTGCGAGCCCGGTATCGCCTACCGTTATCTTCAATTGAATCGGGCGTTTAAAATAAGCATTAAGCGCTTCATGGATTTGTGTTTGGCGCTGCGCATTCAAACACGCTTTTTGCTCCGTATCTAAAGTTAAGGCCAACATTTTGCCATCCCAGTGCGAAATAGCACAGTGTTTTACTATCATCAAACCTAATCCTGACAAGGATAACTGGGGTATCACTTGCGCCCAATCCAACGTGGTAGGTTCTGTGCTCGGCGCAGCTATCGGTACAGATGCCGGTACGGATGCCGGTTCTGGTGATGATACTTTCACCACAGCCCCTGAGACATTTTCTGGCAACTTTTTCACCCCAGGAGGGGGCGTACTTTGCGTGGTGCTCACAGGACAAAAAGCAATCATTCGTAAAAGCGTCATCTCGAATCCAACGCGCGCTGATGGCGCAAAAGCGATATCTTTTTGCCCTAACAGGGCAATTTGATATAAAAGTTGGATTGCTTCAGGCGTTAAAGTATCTATTAGAGTAGGATCGCTGGTTTGCACTTCGGGCACCATTTGTGCAACCGCTAGGGTGTGTAATCGCTGCAATATCGAAGCAAGCACTTGCGAAAAATCTGCATTAACTTCTGCCATTTTATCCACGAAATGCAAACTCTGCTGAGCATCTTGTGCGCCTATGGCAAGTAATAGCGGGGCTAAATAACGCTGATAACTTAACCCTAACATCGCTTCTACTTGCAGCAATGTCATTGTCCCATCACAATAAGCAATTGCTTGCTCCAGCAAACTTAAGGCATCACGCATACTCCCTGCAGCAGCTTGGGCAATCGCAGGTAACGCATTTTCTTCAAAAGCAATATTTTCGGCGGATAAAATTTCACTCAATTGTTTAGTAATATCGGTCACGGATAAGGCTTTTAAACTCAAACGTAAGCAACGTGATAACACCGTCACTGGGATCCGTTCAGGATCAGTGGTGGCAAGAATAAATTTAACGTGCGCAGGCGGCTCTTCTAAGGTTTTGAGCAACGCATTAAAACTATGCCCCGAGAGCATATGCACTTCGTCAATTAAATAAATTTTAAATCGGCCAAGGCTGGGAGCATACTGCACGTTGTCGAGCAATTCTCGGGTATCTTCCACCCGTGTCCGCGACGCGGCATCCACTTCAATCAAATCAACAAAGCAGCCAGCATCAATTTGGACACACGCTGCGCAGGCGTTACACGGATGTGCACTCACCCCTTGATGACAATTTAAGCATTTGGCTAATAGCCGAGCCAGTGTGGTTTTTCCAACACCGCGTGTGCCGGTAAAAAGATAAGCATGATGCAGCTGATTACGCTCAAGCGCATTGATTAATGCCCGTGTGACGTGTTCTTGGCCTTTCAAACTGGAAAAAGATTTTGGTCGCCACTTACGTGCTAAAACTTGGTAAGCCACCGTGTGTCCCTAACTATCTTGAGATTGGCGGCAACCTCACTAGCCACACCTTGGCACACGAGTCCACTACTACCGTTGCTCCCTTCCGGGCCTAGCGGGATTCGCAGTGTATCATTGCGAGGGGACCAGTAAGGTTACCATGTGCATAGACTGGGCGGATGTTACCAAGCCGCGCTGATATTTGCAAATAAGTTTTTTAACTTGCTATTTCAAAAAAAGATTTTATCCTCTACCGCTCGCGAATGCCCTCATCCGTCTCGGCTCCGCTTCGCTCGCCGAGCCACCCTTCTTCGCTTAAGCTACGCAGGGCAAGCTCTTCTCCCGCAAGCGGGCGAAGAAATCTTATCCCCTCTACCGCTTGCGGGAGAGGGTGCCCGAAGGGCGGGTGAGGGTCTTATCTAACAAGAAAGATTTTTAAGCTTTTTTACGCAATCCATAATAGATCCCTTGCGCTAACAAGGATCGCACAAAACGCGACAGCAATTTGCCATAAAATAATGATCGCAGGACAATATTGTTTTTTCGGCGCAAATATTTCTGATAGAAATGATACCAGCCACGACAAGCCTGCCATTCATTTCGGATCCCCTGTAATAAGCGTGAAGGCGCAGACACGTGAACAATACAATTCACATCTTTAGCGCAATACACACCTCCACCCGCAAGATGAACCCGCAAACATAAATCACGATGAAAAGTTGAATGAAAACACTTGAAATCTAAACCTTTAAGCTCTGTAAAAACATTCGCAGCAATAAATAAACAAGAAGCAGCCACAAGGGGAGTATGAAACCCACCCCCTGGCAACGTCACTTCAGGCGAACTTAACTGCTTGTTAGCAATAAAATGCTCATAATCTTTGGATAACATATTTTGCCAGCGGTTTTTAAACCCTTTTTCAGCAGGCGCAAAAATAATTTGCTCCTTTGCACCAATAATCCATGGCAGAGGTTTTTGGATCCCTGTTGCCATCAGTTTTAATACCGCATTTTTGGGTAACAAACTCGCTGCATTGAGAAATAACAGAAATTGCCCCCCAGCACGCTCAGCCCCAATATTGTAAGCCGCAGCTAAGCCTATTTTTGGCGGCGCTTTTACAACCATACATTTAGGTTGCAAATTACATAGTTTTGTTAAAAAACTTTCAAAGATAAGATCAGGGCTGCAACTCACAATAATAATTTCACGGATGTAAAGCTGCGTGAGGATGGACTGTAAACTTTTTAACAGTGTTTCTTGATTCGATTGTACGACCATAATGACTGATACAAAATGATGATCTACCGCACCGGCCCCAGAAGCTTCATGGCTTGATGATGAGCCAGCCGGTTCTTCCCACAATCGCTGTAAATCCAGGATGTAAGCCAATTTTCCAACCTTAAATAAACGCCGTTTTCCCTTTGAGCACGACATTATAAGGCAAGTTTGACAAAACGAACGTATTAAATTTTAAATTAGGCGCGCGCCTCTCTATCGAGGGTAGCAGGTTGTTGATGTTTATAACTATCTTCCACTTGACACAATGCTTCCAGGGAAGCTTCCACACTAAATGGCGGTTGCCATCCTAAAAGCCGTGTGGATTTTTCGATATTCACTTGCAGTGAATCTACCAAGCGATTCACTTGTCTGCGTTTACCTGAGAGCGCGCCAAATAATTTTAATAAGCTGATCGGAAATGGAAATAAATTTCCACGCTTACGTTGTACCCGACGCAAATTACGCACCAATTGTGCGGTCGATAAATCTTCATTGTCGGAAACTAAAAACACTTCGCCCCGCGCATGAGGATGCGCTAAACAACATTCAATAAAACTGCATAAATTAAATACACTGACAAGACTGCGTCGATTATGAATTGCACCAAAGGGTAAAGGAAACCATTTGCGTGATAATTGAATTAATTTACGGAAATTTCCCATCACACCAGGACCATACACTAAAGGTGGACGTATAATAACCCATTCCATACCACTGCGTCTGGATTCTTCCTGTAAAATTTGTTCGGCTTGTAATTTCGAAAGACTATAGGCATCTTTCGGCCGTGGTTGATCTTCTGCGCGTAACGGCATTTCGATGGTTTTTTCACCAATCACTTTCACGGTACTTAGATAAATAAAACGGGTCACTTCATTTTTAATGGCTTCGCGCGCTAATTGTTGTGTCGCTTTAACGTTGACATCTTGATATAACGTTAAAGCTTGCATTCCTCTATCTTGCATTTGGTGCACTCTTGCCGCCAAATGCACCACGACCTGAACCCCTTTCAGTAAATGCTGCCATTGAGTTTGGCCATCCATTTTTTCCATGTAATGATAGGAAAAATAGGGATGATTAATTTCTGAATGCTTTTTTCTTCCCACAGCACAAACTTTATATCCTTGCGCCAACAAATGTTGACACAAATGCGTGCCAATAAATCCTGTGGCACCGGTGACTAAAACTCGCGGGCGGTCATTTAACATGGTGACATACTCTCCCAGGCTTTTGAAAAAATTGTGCTATACGATTTAGTAACTTATAGCCAAAAAATGTCAGCGGAAAAATCGGGACACCAAGGTTTCGTGCTGCTCGTAAAATATTTTTATTTTGTTCAATGATCCCTTTAACTTGTCGATTGGAAATCCCTCCCAAACGCATTTTTACTAAAATGTGTGGTAGGTAAACGCTTTTAATTCGATTTTTTTCTAAGAACCGCATCATCAATTCAATATCATTTCCCATCGAATAGGTGGTATCAAATACCCCATATTTTTCGTAAATATTTTTGCGCACATAAAAGGTTGGATGCGGCGGATTCCAGCCTTTTTTGAATAATCCAGGCACAAAATCTGATGAACGCCAATACCGCACGACTTTATCAGGACTCTGTGAAAAATAAATCAAATCGCCATAACAGGCATCATTTTCAGAATTTTGAAAAGTCGCCATGATTTGTGAAATCACGTTGGAATGACTGAAGATATCATCTGAATGCAAAAATCCCACAACGTCCCCTGTTGCATAACGAATTCCTTTATTCATAGCGTCATAAAGACCCTCATCCGGCTCAGAAACAAAAGTGTGAATGTGATGCTTAAACGCTTCAATCACGTCAATCGTTCCATCCGTCGAACCACCGTCAATAACAATATACTCCACATGAGAATAATCTTGTTGACTAACAGACAGCAGTGTTTCTTTAATTGTTTTTACGCTATTAAAGCTTACCGTAATCAGCGAGATTTTCAAAGGGAATGAGCTCATCCTGCATTTCCTAGTAATTGTTGATAAATACTCACTTGCTGGGTGATAACCCCAGAGGTATAAAAATCTTTTGCACTTTCATAGGCTTGCTGAGAAAGCGCGGCATAATGTGGAAAATCAACGGATCGCATCAGCGTCTCTTGTAACTTTTCTGGCTGACATAAAAAACCATTTTTTCCTGATTGGATGAACTCAAGGCGCGTACCAAGCTCAAATCCTATCACTGGGGTGCCCTGCGCTAAAGCTTCTATCAACGTTAAGCCAAAAGTTTCATAGCTTAAAGAAGGATGTACTAAATACCGATATTGCGCGAGGCGTTTGATGACATCGCTATGCGCGATATTGCCTAAAAAACGAATATTATTTTTTTCATACTTTTCTTTCAATACCGAAATTTTATCGCTCACTCCTATCACATCTAATACCATCGTTTCTGGTAATTGCGCCCAAGTTGCAAGCAAAACCTCAATACCTTTGGCACTTTCTAACCTACCAACATAAACATAATTTTTTTTCTTTTCCCAAGATATCACCGCTTCAGGTGCAGCAATCGGGTTGGGTTTTAACCAAAGTTTGTTTGCCGCGATTAGCGGCGATAATTTTTCGCGTTGAAAATGCGATAAGACAAAATAAGCATCGATATTTTTTTCATATTCTTTTAAATGATACCAATAAAATGCTAAAGCACCGGCTGTACTTTGCAGCAAAGAATTGCGATAGCATCGATGCACAATGGCATTGATGGCAAATTTTTTGTGCACGCAATCTTCACATGCATGATTGTCGCGATAAAAAATACCCGATAAACACCACCAACGAAAGTTGTGTAAGGTATGCACCACGATGGCACCAGCAAGCTTAGCACTACGAAAGACGCTCGGTGTTAATAAAGGGAAAAAGTTATGAACATGCACAATATCGATCTGATGTTGCTGGATAAGATGCGCAATATTCCCCGCATGTTTTTGGTTACCCCAAATCGAAACCGCCAAGGATAACAATTTAATCTCATCATTGCTGATAATGTATTCAAACACATTGCTTTGACCGAGCTGCGTTTTCAAACCCGCGATCTCACGCGCAACAACTAAATCTTCCCCCCCAATATTATTGGATTGGTAGGCATTATGCACGACCAGCACTTTCATGACAGCGCCTCAAGGTACTGACGTACTTGCAAGTCATCGCGCGCTTTAAAATCTAATTTCAACGCATTGTGACACAATACCTCGAAACGTTGCACTACAGTATGAATTGCTTCTAACAGGGTATGCGACGCTTGCGGATCACATAATACGCCGACATCATTGTTCTGCACTAAATCAAGAGCACACCCTACATGGCTTGATGCGATAACCGGTAACCCATGGTAGAGTGCTTCTTCTACCACTAATCCCCACGGTTCATACAAAGAAGGCAAAATAAAGACGTCATGTTGTTGATACCAAGAGGAAAGTTGATCATTGGGTACATGACCTTGTAAATGCACATTGTGAGGTTTCATTGCTTGCAATTGTTCTAATAACGGCCCTTGCCCTACCACCGATAAAGCATACTGTGGCAGTTGTTTAAACACTTCCAACAAGCGCACCAAATTTTTTTCTGGTGCCAATCGGCCAACATATAAAAACTTACCGGAAAAGGGTTTACTGCGTTTCGGAGTCAATCCATAGTTAAAAATCCCCACACCCAAAGTTTTTTGCGTTTTACCGGTAAATTGCAACGCTTTTAACAAAGCTGCATGGGGCTCGCCAGACATAAACACGGTGCTAATGCGGGATAAAAAGCGTTTTTTAACCCAACCTCGGATCCCCTGGGTTTTGCTTTCAACAATACTTGATTCCAATGCCAAAGCATTCATGGCTTTAACATGACAAAATACCAACGCCCAGAATTCCCAGAGATCCCAGCCACCAACCACGATTTTGCGATAACGGATTTTACTCAACATTTTTTTCAATTGCAGCAAACTCGCAACAATCGAGCGCGTTTCGAACGCTGCTTCGTTCAAAAAACCATGATCAAAAGTAAAATTTTCTGGGGTAAAATCGGGCGTGCGTATCGTGGAAGTTTTTCCGACAAAGATAACAAATACCGAACAGTGCTTGGCGATTTCGTTATATAAATTAATTTTATAAAACGCAGGCAAATGGGTGACAAACAGGTAATCGTAAACTTTCATGACACTTTATTTTTTGACACTGACAAATAAAGGATAGGCACCAAATCTACCCATAAAACCATGAAAGCGATTTTCTAGCCAAAAAATACTTTTTAACAGTTGCTTACCACCCCAATTTTGATGAATGAAAATTTTCAAGAACGGCACATTGACGCTGCGCCAGGAAAACAGGCGGGTCGCATATTTTTGTTTAATTTCATGACAAAACCATTGATAACTGTGGGCATAGAAATACAATGCCGGTCCTGGTTGTTGCGTATTGACTTTTCTTTTCAAATAAGAAAAAACTTTATAGGGAAACAAACAAATATTCATTAATAAAGAACGCCGCCCCCAGCTATACACAATTAAAGAAACACCACCGCTTTTTAATACGCGATGCAATTCAGCAAAGGCTTTACTTTGTTCATTTTGTGGTACGTGATATAACGTATGTAAAGACACCACTGAATCAATCACATTATTTTGCAATGGCAATTGGGTGATATCGCAGAGCAGATAAATGCCTTTATCTCCAAGTTTTTGTTTTGCTTCAAGTAATGCTCGCTTTGAGATATCAGCACAAATACGATATTCAAAATGTTCGGAATAGCTCAAATAAGCCGAATATTGAATGGGGCCTGAGGCAATATCTAATAAAAATTGCCCGGATTTCGGCAAAAAATTGTTTAAACGTTGATGGCATTGCCAAATATACTGCTGCGAGACTTGCCGTAAATCTTCGGAATCTTGCGCATCTTGATAAATATCCGCATTTTTTTGCCAACCGACATTGTCATAAAAAGTTTGCACTTGACGCTTGGTCAAAAGCGTTGTTGCCGTTTCTTGATAAACGCCCTGGTTTCCTTGCAACGCTAAATCACTTAATAAATAAATGATATCGTCAATGACAGGGTAATAGATCTCTTGCTCATGGACTTTAAACCCTGCCGGGATAGTGCTGGCTGCGGTTGCTTGATGAGATAGGGTGATAGTCCCTTGAGCAATCCTTTCGTTCAGTTGATGCAATTGTTCTTGAGTCATCCAGCTTAATTTATTGCCTGTGATCGGACAAACAAGAATACTTTCTAACTTATCTATAGCTATCATCTACGCCTAAATCACCCATTGAGTTCAATGTGCGTATTCTGCCGTAATCCCTCCTATGGGTAAACACTCGCCAAGCAGGAGAAGAATAGATACACTTCTTTTTTTTAATGAAGGTCGGGATTTGGGTAAGCCATTGAGCCATATTTTAGGAATTTCTGCTTTTTACCATGATAGCGCCGCAGCCATCGTCAAAGACGGAAAGATTATTGCTGCCGCCCAAGAAGAACGATTCACGCGTAAAAAACATGATCCGCGCTTTCCTGAACGGGCAATTGAATACTGTTTACGTGAAGCCAATCTCAGTTTACAACAAATTGATTACGTTGTTTTTTATGACAAACCTTTAATTAAATTTGAACGTCTTTTAGAAACCTATCTCGCCTTTGCACCGCGCGGCTTTCGCTCATTCTTACAAGCAATGCCGGTGTGGTTGAAAGAAAAATTACTCTTAAAAGAAGTGTTAAAAAAATCTTTAGCCAAAATAGGCAATATTTCCCGAAAACAATTACCACCCTTACTTTTTACAGAACATCATCAAGCGCATGCTGCATCCGCTTTTTTCCCCAGCCCGTTTTCACGCGCAGCAGTGTTGTGTCTCGATGGCGTCGGCGAATGGGCAACGAGCTCAGTGTGGTTGGGTAATCAAAACACTTTAACGCCACAGTGGGAATTAGATTTTCCGCACTCATTGGGATTATTGTATTCTGCGTTCACTTATTACACAGGATTCAAAGTGAATTCCGGGGAATATAAATTAATGGGTCTTGCGCCTTACGGACATCCTATTTATGTCGACAACATTTATCAGCATTTAATGGATCTCAAATCGGACGGCACATTTCGCTTAAATTTAGATTACTTTAATTATCCTACTGGGCTGACAATGACCACCGAGAAATTTCATGCATTGTTTGGCGGCCCACCACGACAACCGGAATCACCCTTAACCCAGCGCGAAATGGATATTGCCAGCTCAATTCAAGTGATTACCGAAGATATTGTGATTAAACTAGCGAAAACTGCGCAAAAAGAATTGGATACGGACTATCTCTGTTTAGCCGGTGGGGTTGCATTAAATTGCGTGGCCAATGGCAAGCTACAACAACAAAAAATATTTAAAGACATTTGGGTACAACCTGCTGCCGGTGATGCCGGCGGGGCATTAGGCGCCGCTTTAAGTTGTTGGTATGAATATCTTAATCGTGCGCGCTTGCCGCAAGTAAACGATAGTATGCAAGGCAGTTATTTAGGTCCGCGTTATTCTGTTAGCCACATTCAACAGTATCTAGACAGTATTCAAGCGCCTTATACTGTGCTTGAAGATGAAACACTGTTTACCACCTTAGCTCAGTTGTTAGCGCAAGAGCATGTCATCGGATGGTTTCAAGGCAGAACGGAATTTGGACCGCGCGCCTTAGGCGCACGCTCGATTATTGGCGATGCGCGTAGCCCGAAAATGCAATCGATTATGAATTTGAAAATTAAATACCGTGAATCGTTTCGTCCTTTTGCGCCCGTGGTGATGGCGGATAAAGTTTCTGAGTGGTTTAACTTTGACAGCATCAGTCCTTACATGTTGATGGTAGCCGAGGTAAAAGAACAACATCGCATTGCTTTAACAGCGGACGAACAAAAACTATTTGGGATCGATAAACTCAATGTCCCACGCTCTACGATCCCAGCTGTAACGCATGTCGATTATTCAGCACGCTTGCAAACAGTTCATTCACAAACCAATCCGCGATTTTATCGTTTGTTGCAAAATTTTGAAAAATTAACCGGTTGTCCGGTTCTCATTAATACCTCATTTAATGTGCGAGGCGAACCGATTGTGTGTTCACCTGAAGACGCTTATCGCTGCTTCATGCGCACGGAAATGGATTATTTAGTCTTAGAAAATTGTCTTTTAAGTAAACAAGCACAGCCGGTTTGGCAAGAAACTTCACGCTGGCGCGAAGAATTTGTATTAGATTAAGGATTGTGAATGACCATGATTCAAGACATTCAACAATTACGTAAATTTGGCATTATTCTCGCCGCTGGATTTGTTGGAATTTTTGGCACACTTGCGCCTTATTTGTCACAACATGCTATCCCATGGTGGCCATGGTGTTTAGGTGCTTTACTCTTATTTTTAAGTTTTATAAAACCTCTGTGGCTGCATTACATTTATCAACCATGGATGAAATTGGGTTCTGTCTTAGGTTGGATAAACACCCGAATTATTTTGGGGATCATATTTTTTGCATTAATCACCCCTTTAGGGCTGATCATGCGTCTTTGCGCTAAAGACAAAATGCAACGTACTTATGATAAAACGTTACTTTCCTATCGTAAAAAAATTACACCACAACCCATACAGCATATGGAGAAACCTTTCTAATGTTAGATTTAATATTGGATCTATGGCAATTTATGCGCGTCCGAAAAAAATTCTGGTTAGCGCCTATCATGGTGCTATTTTTATTGCTAGGTGCCTTAATCGTGCTCACCCAAGGCTCAGCGGTTGCGCCTTTCATCTATACGTTGTTTTAGTGCTATGCCAACTACTATTTTTGAACGTTATCCTAAAACTACCTTGCTCGGGCTAATATTTTTAGGCTTATGTGCGTTAATTGTGATCCTTGAAATCGTTGCTAGCACGGTATTTGGCTTAGGCAAAACCGTGCTTTACGATACCCATCCGGTATATGGTTATCGGCCACGACCCAATCAAGTGGTTGCCAGAAAAACTGAATATATGATTAAAACCAATAATTATGCTTTAAGGGCGCAGCAAGATTGGGATCCTACCGATGCCGCTCATCAAATATTATTTTTAGGTGACTCTGTCACCTACGGCGGGAGTTACATTTCCAATGAACAATTATTTTCTCACTTAGCGACCGAAAATTTATCGGGGTTTATTGGTGGTAACGCCGGAGTAAATGCTTGGGGCGTCAATAATGTGTGTGCTTTAATTAAAGAAATGGATTTTATCCCCGCAAATATCTATGTCTCTGTGTTTCCTGAAGGGGATTTTTACCGCGGTTTAAGCCGCATCGGCGGCCAACCCTTTTGGACCAGACAACCCCGTTTTGCTTTAGAAGAATTATTTTTTTATTTTACCTATAAAATGCAACTCAAAATATCACCACCCACGCGACTTGATCCTGCCGACAAAGCTAAAGTTGCCGATCTGACGGTGGCAAATTTAAAAACGATGGATGCATTTTTAAAAGCAAATAATCACTATCATCTGATTTACATCACCCCCAGCCGTTCGCAATTACTGAATAAAGCCCCCATCGATACCGCGTTAAAAGCCTTGTTTGAGGAATTTGGTTTAGAGGTGATTTATATTAAAGACCGACTCGGCAAAATTTCCCCAGATGAGGTTGAGTCTTTATATCATGATGATATCCATCTTTCCGCACACGGCCATCAAGTGTGGGCCAATATCATCATGCCGGATTTACAAGAAATCACGCAGTTTGAGCAAACTGAAAATTTGATGGCGATGAAAGAATGAAACCATTTTTATGTTGCGATGCGCTAGAAAATTGGAGGTGCACCTTCAAAATTTCTTAGAAATTTGTCAGTCTATTATTAAAATTTCTATATTTATTAAGTTTGATTTCTTTCTGGATAGGCAAACAGGTTGTTTTCACTGATATAGTGGGTCTGAAAGCCGAATTGTTGCAACAAATCGAGAATGGCTTGGTTTTTAGCGGAAAATCCTTCAAAAATAATCCCCCGCACTGGAAATTGGCTTAAAAACTGTTTTGCCCCTTGAAATACTTCATACTCAAACCCTTCAACATCAATTTTAAGCAAAAAATTAGTATTAGGTTCAAATTGCTGTTGCTGGACAAAAAGATCTAATGTCGTAGCAGGTACCTTGATAGCATCCGTTGAATTTGTCACTACCCGATTGGTCGGACACGCTGCCATGGCATTAGAAAAATACTTTGGCTCTTCATTGTGGCTAATGGCTTGACAATGAACCTGCGATTCATCAATCCCATTGAGTAAAAAATTTAATTTACAATATTGCGCCGTTTCTGGATGTGCTTCAAAGGCATGAACTGCTTTGACTTTATCTAATAATAATAAAGAGTAACTGCCAACATTTGCACCCACATCGATAAAGACAGTTTCATTATCTGCTAATTTTCGTAAAGCCTGGATTTCCGCATAATCAGGAATAGCCGTATACACAAAAGCAGAACAAATAGGATTAGCGGGAAACAAAAATATTTTTTTGCCATTAAACAACGTTAAAGTCACAATGCCTTTGGTCAGTCGTTTATAGCATTGATACAACAGTGCCAACAATAACCTTCCAGGCACTTTGTACCAAGGATTATGTTGGCAAATATAACGTAACACTTGTAAATATGGCATATTAATACGCTAATTTTAATTTGGTTTTCAGAAAATATTTTGCGCGCGTAAACTGATCTACCGCATGTAAAATTGGCAAGGAAGCAATACGATGTTTCACTTTAATATGATGATATTCATCAAAGATTTCTAAAATCCTGGCGCTCCCAATCCCGCCTTCACGCCAGCGCGATATCAACACATCTTTCACCACCGTGACTGGGAAAGTATGATAGGCGCGTAATAGTAGCTCATAATCCATGGCAAAACGGACGCTGGGATCAAATTTCCCATATTTTTCAAAAAAGCGCCGATGGGTGAATAGCCCTTGATGCGGCAATGCCATTTTCAATAAAAAATTGCCTACTTTGAATTTTTTTTCTTTAGGGGCAATCCACACTGGTGTGACACCATCTTGTTTAACCCGCATCACTTTACCACACACTAATTCCACCGTAGGCGAAACGCCGGCAAATAGCGCGCTTAAACACGTGGGAGAATATAAGGTATCGCCTGCCCCATGAAAATTTATATATTCGCCTTTTGCCAGTGCTAATCCTTTATTAAATGCATCCGAAATGCCATTATCAGGTTCACTGATGCTGGCTTGAATAATATCTTGAAATTGCGCAATCACTTTTAAGGTATTGTCTTTCGAGCCGCCATCAATCACAATCACTTCGAGAGGTTGATAATCTTGCACACGGATACTTTGTAGAGTTTGTGCCAGCAGGGTGTCGGCATTTTTAACGGCAATAATGATTGAAAGTAATGGCATCATGTGTTGACACACACGCCACGACCGATCCCATAATAGATAAAGCCTTGCCTAGCTAATACGGCCGGATCGAAAATATTTCTACCATCAAAAATCACGGGTTCAATTAAAGAGGCTTTAATTTGCTTGAGATCTGCTTGTTTGAACTGTGGCCACTCTGTTAACACAATCAACGCATGCGCCCCTTGCAGGGCAGCTTGTGGATTATCACAATACTTAAGTGACGCATGATCAAATATTTTTTTTGCTTCTGGCATGGCTTGCGGATCATACACTTGCAGTTTAGCTTTAGCGTGCAATAACGCTTGGATAACCACACGCGAAGGCGCATCACGCATATCATCGGTGCCTGGTTTGAAAGATAATCCCCACACCGCAAATATTTTATCGACTAATTGCTGTTGATAATGCGTCTGAATTTTCTCAACCAGACGTTGCTTTTGCTGTTGGTTTACAGTTTGCACCGCTTGAACCACGTGTGAGCTACACTGATATTCATTGGCAGTATGTATGAGTGCTTGAATATCTTTACCAAAACACGATCCGCCAAAACCACATCCCGCTTGAATAAAATGTGGACCAATCCGCACATCGGTGCCGATCCCTTGACGGACTTTTTCAATATCAGCGCCGACTTTTTCTGCCAAATTCGCCATTTCATTAATAAAACTAATTTTGGTTGCTAGCATGGCATTGGCTGCATATTTGGTTAGTTCTGCCGAACGAATATCCATCACCATGAAACGTTCCTTACCCCGATTAAACGGTGCGTAAAGCGTTCTTAAAGTTTGCTCGGCTTTATCACTTTGTACGCCAACAATAATTCTATCAGGATGGCGAAAATCCTGTAGCGCGCTGCCTTCTTTTAAAAATTCAGGATTGGATGCCACATCAAAAGCGATCTCTTTTTGTCGTTTGTGCAATCCTTGTAGAATTTTTTCTTTTACTTTGTCGGCGGTGCCAATGGGAACCGTGGATTTATCCACCACCACAGTATAGTCGGTCATATTTTCAGCAATGGCTTGCGCGCAGGCTAATACCGCGCTGAGATCGGCCCTGCCTTGGAGATCTGACGGCGTTCCCACCGCAATAAAAATACACTCACGTTGAGCAAGTGCCAACTTAGGATCGGTCGTGAAGATTAACTGGCGAGTTTTTTGTAAATCAATAATACATTGCGCTAAACCGGGCTCATAAAAATGCACTTGCCCTTGTTGCAGCCCCTGAATTTTGGCAGCATCCACATCCAAACAAATGACTTCATAGCCAACTTCTGCAAAACAGACGGCAGCCACTAAACCCACATAGCCAGAGCCAATCACGGTAATTTTCATCATGATGTTATGTGAATAACCATATACGCTGTAAAATTAAGATCGTCACAATAATCCCTTATGTTTATGCTGTCAAAGGCGTGCTAGACTCATTCACTGCATTCTATGTCATAATTAGTCAGAAAGTCATGTTACAAAAATCTAGAGTTTTAGTGACCGGCGGTGCGGGGTTTTTAGGCTCACATCTGTGTCAACGCTTATTAGCACAAGGCCATCGCGTCATTTGTCTCGATAATCTGTATACCGGTTCCCTGACGCTGCTTAAATCCTGTCAAAACAACCCGAATTTCAGCTTTATTAAGCAAGATGTGTGTGCGCCGATGTCATTTGAGATCGATGCGATTTATCACCTTGCCTGCCCCGCAAGTCCACTGCACTACCAGCGTGATCCGCTGTTTACCATCCAAACCAGCATTTTAGGTTCACTGCGCGTGCTCAATTTAGCCAAAGAAGATCGCATCCCGGTGCTTTTTGCCTCCACGAGCGAAGTGTATGGCGATCCGATGGTTCATCCTCAACCTGAAACCTATTGGGGTAATGTCAATCCGATTGGCTTACGTGCTTGTTATGATGAAAGCAAACGCTGTGCAGAAACTTTGTTTATGGATCACCATCGGCAACATCAGGTGGATATTCGCATTGCGCGCATTTTTAATACTTATGGCCCGAATATGTCTATCAATGATGGGCGCGTTATCAGTAATTTTATTGTGCAAGCGTTAAAAAACGAACCGCTCACGATATATGGCTCAGGCACGCAAAGTCGATCGTTTTGTTATGTGGACGATACCATTACCGGGTTAATTCAATTACTGGAAAAACCCTATCATTCACCGGTAAATTTAGGTCACCCTGAAGAAAAAACCATTCTTGAGATTGCCCAAACCATTATTCGTTTAACTCAAAGTCAATCGACAATTAATTATCTTCCCGAGGTTATCGACGATCCTAAACAGCGTTGTCCGGATATTCGCCTTGCCCAAACTGAATTTAATTGGGAACCTAAGATAGATTTAATTACCGGCTTAGAAAAAACCATCCATTATTTTAAACAATTAACTGCATGAGAATGCTAGCAATGCGCTCCATTTTGCACTTTTTACAACAAAAAATTAACTCAGCGTTATTTTTATTTAAACGCCGAAGAATTTATCCTTTATTGAAAATTGATCTTATTCGTTTTTTGTATTGCAAAATGCGAAAATCCTATTTTATTCACTATAAAAAGCAACTTAAAATATGGGATGGCTCGCAAAAAAATATGATCATCACGCATACCGGTGATACAGCCATTGCGCATAATTTAAAAGGGTTACACGATGTTAGCGGTGCACGTTCTTTAAGAATTATTAAACCACTGTCCGTAATTGAAATATTTAGACCTTTGTCTGATATGCCTACACAAGGCGGCGAGCTCAATGATTTAGATTATCCGTGCGAGGCCAAGTTACTGACCATTGGGCCACGCACGGAAGGCGAAATTTTTTGTCTCATTGCCTATGGTTTTAAACCGCAAAACATTCGCGGATTAGATCTTATCTCCTACAGTCCCTTCATTGATGTTGGTGATATGCATGCCATGCCTTATGAGAAAGACGCTTTTGATATCGTGATCGGTAGCTGTGTTCTGGTGTATTCCTCAAATCCATTACAAGCTTGCCAAGAAATGGTACGGGTGTGCAAAGATGGTGGTTTGATTTGCATCGCGCAAGATACCACACCCAAAGCAGGGATTGATCATATCGTCAAAGCAGGTAAACAAACGCTTTTTTGTGAAGATTATCTCGAATTATTCAAACCCTATGTTAAACGTATATTTTTTCAGCATGAGTTACCAGAACGACTTGCACCGATCCAAGGCAATGCTGGTTCAAATTATACGATGAGTCTAATTTTTCAGATCCAGAAAGGAAAAGGCGATGCGCTACCTTAAAAAATTAGCCAGAATTATTGTCGATATTCTGCTATTGAGCTATGGTTTACTGTATTACTTTTTCAATACCAGCAAACCATTACAGGTAAGAACACCACCACAATCGTTCCAAAGTATGATCCGTTTATTCTGCGTAACTCGCGGAGTATCTAATGATATTTTATCTAAAGTAATTTCTTTTTTTGACAAGCCTTTACGCTTACCCAATTATCACGGCATCCTTGGCAACTTAACTTCACAAGAGATCCAGCAGGTGGTGCGCACCCTTGAAAATGAAGGTTATTACATTTTCGAAAGAAAATTATCGCCAGAGCTCATCGCTAATCTCTATAACTTTGCCTCTGAGCAAGAATGTACGTTGCGCCAACTTGATGGCCATGAACATGCCGCTATCATCAAAACACGCTACGACAGAAACCATTTGCAATCCTCGGTTTATGATATTTCTTCAAAAACATTAATTGCTCATCCACAGATCCAAACCTTGCTGTGCGATCATTCCTTGTTGGGCGTGGCGCAACAATATTTGAAAACTTCACCAAAAATTGAACCCGTCGTATGTTGGTGGAGCACCCCCTTTAGCAATCAGCCCCAAGCCAATGCTGCGCAAAAATATCATTTTGATATGGACAGGCTAAAATGGTTAAAGATTTTCATTTTCTTAACAGATGTCACTCTCGAAAGTGGCCCACACGTTTTTGTCAGCAAATCGCACCGGACGTTTGGGATCCCCGCCAGTTTACTCAAAGCAGGCTATGCCAGAATCGATGACACGGAAGTTTCGAAACATTACTCTTTAGATGATGTAAAAACCTTTACCGTACCTGCAGGGACCATTTTAGCGGAAGATACGCGCGGCTTACACAAAGGCACACCACTTGTTCAAGGTGAGAGATTGGTCTTAGAATTCCAATATAGCAATTGTTTATTCGGTGGAGCAATTTCTGCTATTGAAGACATCGCTATTGAAGATCTGACAGTAAAAGCCTTTATGCAGGAACATCGCAAGATTTTTGATCTTTATCCCGCATAGATTGCGTCGCTTGCTGAATATAATACGCTAAAGTGTTATGTAAAGCTTGTGAGAATGTATAGCGTGGTTGCCACTGGAATCGCTGTTGGATTTTCTGTGTGGATACCGCATAACGAAAATCATGGCCTGGCCTATCTTTGACATAGTTTAGCAACGAAGCATATTGCTCTCCCCAGGGTAGGATCTGATCTAACTGCTGGCACAGATGTGTTGCCAATTCTATATTAGATAATTCGTTATTACCGCCAATATTATAGTTCTCGCCCGGCTGCGCCTGATGAAATACCACATCAATCGCCCGACAGTGATCTTCAACATACAGCCAATCGCGAACATTTTTACCATTGCCATAAATAGGAATCGGACGCTTTAACAAGGCGTTACGGATCACGGTAGGAATAAACTTTTCCGCATGTTGATGCGGGCCATAATTATTGGAGCAATGGGTAATCACCGCATTAAGATCGTAAGTTTTAACGAAGCTGCGCACCAAATGATCGCTGCTGGCTTTACTAGCACTATAAGGAGAATTGGGTAAATAAGGCGAATCTTCGGTAAAATGACCGGTTGCGCCTAATGCACCAAACACTTCATCGGTGGAAATATGATAGAATCGATTATCTTTTTTATTGCCCCGCCAATGTTTTTTGGCGGCTTCTAATAAAGTGAACGTCCCAACAATATTTGATTGGATAAACACATCCGGCGCATGAATGGAGTTATCCACGTGCGATTCTGCCGCAAGATGGATCACGCCTGAAATATCATAATCAACGAAGATTTTTTCGACCATGAATTTGTCTATGATATCGCCTTTGATAAAAATATGTCGCGGGTGATCGAAAAACCCCTGCATGTTCGAAACATTGCCTGCATACCCCAGCTTATCAAGGTTAATAATGGTATACTGCGGATAATGGGTTAAAAAATGTTGAACCACATGGGAACCAATAAACCCAGCGCCACCCGTGATTAATAAGCTCTTCATAACGTTTTAAATTCTCTGTGTAAAATATTTTCTAAATAATGGCGATAATGGCTATTCGGGTAGCTTTCAATGAGCGCATGGTATTGGCCCAAAGTGATATAATTTAAACGATAGGCAATTTCTTCAATGCAGGCGATTTTTAACCCTTGGCGTGATTCTATCACTTCAACAAAGTGGCTAGCCGCATTCATGCTTTCATGCGTACCTGTATCTAGCCAGGCTATCCCACGCCCCAGTATTTCCAAACGCAATTGGTTTTGTTGTAAATAGATATTATTGAGATCCGAGATCTCTAATTCACCCCGTTTTGAGGGCTGTAAGGTTTTGGCTAAGCGCGCGACTTGGCTGTCATAAAAATACAAACCCGGAATGGCATAATGCGATTTTGGATGTTTGGGTTTTTCTTCAATGCTAATCACCCGTTTATTCGCATCTAATTCAACCACACCATAACGTTCTGGATCTTTAACATAATACCCAAGTAAACATGCACCTTGCTGCAAGCCTGTCAGTTCTTTTAAGAAAGAAGGGAAACCTTCCCCATAAAAAATATTATCGCCCAAAATCAGGCACACCGGTTCATTGCCAATAAATTGTTCGCCAATAATAAATGCTTCTGGAATGCCCTTCGGCGATTGTTGGACAGCATAACTAATCTGTAATCCTAAATGGCTGCCATCTTTAAATAATTCATAAAAAGCGTTTTTATCCCGTTCGGTACAGATGATCAAAATTTCCCGGATATCTGCTAACATCAGCACCGATAAAGGATAATAAATCAGCGGTTTATCATAAATCGGGAGTAATTGTTTACAAATAATTTTTGTCAGGGGCGCTAATCGGCTGCCGGAACCGCCCGCTAAGATAATACCTTTCATAATGCCTCTGCAAAAAATTGGGTTATGGTTTCACAGACATATTCGATGTCGTCAGGTTGATGATAAAAAGAAATCGGCAAACTGAGTGTACTCACATGCATTGTATCGCTCATGGGATAACATTGCCCGGCAAACAGATGCCGCAACGCTGGTTGCTGATACGGCGGAATAGGATAATGGATTTCCGTTGAAATGCCGCGTTCTTTTAAATAGTCACGCAACTTATCTCGGTGTTCAGTATAAATATTGTAAATATGATATACGCCAAAATAATCAGGCTGATGTTGCGGTTTTGTCACAACACTGGGCAAAAATTTATCGTAGATCTTTGCTAAATTTCGCTTATGCTGATTAATTTGATCTAAACAAGAAAGCTTGATCCGCAAAAATCCTGCTTGTATTTCATCTAAGCGTGAATTTAAACCAATATAATCGTTGTGATATTTAATATGCGATCCATAATTGCGCAACGCCCGTAATTTCTTGTTTAAATTCTCATCATCCGTGACAACAGCCCCAGCATCGCCTAAAGCGCCTAAGTTTTTCGTGGGATAAAAACTAAAAGCAGCGACGCTGCTAAAGGTCCCTACTTTCTGATTTTGAAATTTTGCGCCATGCGCTTGGGCACAATCTTCAATAATATGTAGCTGATATTTTTGGGCTAAAGCGCTAATTTGCGCCATATTGCACGGATAGCCATAAAGATGCACTGGCATAATGGCTGCCGTTTTGGCGGTAATTTTCGCTTCGATTTTATCCACATCGATATTCGATGTGTCACGCGCTGGTTCAACTAATACCGGAATATGTCCAGCTTTTAAAATGCTTAAGACACAAGCGACATAAGCGTTGGAGGCCACAATCACTTCGGATTGCGGTGGGAGATCTAAAGCAATTAACGCTAAGATCAATGCATCAAACCCCGAGGCAACCCCAATACAATATTTCGCTCCCAAATATTCCGCAAAGGCATGTTCAAAACTTTCAACGTGTTTACCAAGAATATACCAGCCAGAAGTCATCACTTGCTGGAAATTGAGATGATATTCTTCAAAAAAAAGCGCGTTGGCTTTCGAGAGATTTTCATAGTCTACTGTTTTCATCATACCAAAGGCTCCTTGATATAGTCTTTGGGATCATAGCCATGTGAAGCCAGTAATAACAAAATGGGACTATCGGTGAATTGCCGCATTTCATGCCAATCGTCAGGTGCTAAGATCAGAACTTGATTGGCACTATCTAAGGTAAACAGGGTTTCTTGTGCATATTTTTTGACAATGACTTCAACGCTGCCGCGCATGCAAACCATACCTTGCCAAGTTTGCTGATGACGATGTTGACCGCGGGTTTGATCGTTGGGCAAATCATAGATCCAAAATACCCGCTCTATGACAAAAGGCAGTACTTTCTCTAAGACAGTTAACGAACCTCTAGGGTCATGGTGCGTAGGTAATACAATGATCTCAGCCACAAATTAATTCTTTATTTCTGTTAATGGGACTACATTATACGCCCCACGCCATTTCTTTTTAATATCTTTAAGCCAGTCTAGCCAGGTGTTTTGCTTGATAGCAACTCCGTGAATGTTTACTGACTTTGATAAAGAGTTCTTTTCTTGGCGTAACAACGTTTGGATATAAGGCACATACAAACTGTGATAGATTGCCGAGCGCAGTTTATAGCCCCCACAATCAATGGTTTGATTAATAAATTTCAATCCATGGAAATGATAAAATATCAACGGGAAACAAATGCCCGTACGACGTTCTTTAAGCAGGATACTGTTTTGATTATCCGCGTTAATATCATATTGTTGTACATTCCATGGCGCCACACCGCCCCCTAAATGCGCTAACACTTTCACGCCCTCAAAACGTTGTGGCCATTCATCTAAATATTTCTGATCGCCAAATTTTCCCTCTTCAACGCGATTAAAGCACCACTCAAGACAGGCAGCACGCCACCAGTGAAGTGCTTGCATCGCATTAATATCATTTTTGAAATACATGAACTGAACACAGTATTTTCCAGAGATCAGCGCATGATCATATTCTTTGCTATAACGATGTTCCGTAATCATCATCGACGAATCTTTCGCTTCGCTAATTAACGTTAACGGATCACCCCAAAAAAACAAATCCGCATCCAGATAGCAAATTTCTTTCAAATGATATTTTTCCAAACAATGTAAAACTGTGGAAGATGTCGAGGTCCAACAATATTCAGCCACAGTTCTGTGCGGCTTAACGGCAAGCAGCGCTGGCGTTTCAAACTCCTTTAACGAGATAACAGTCACATATGCCAACTGCATGCGCGTCAAAATATCATAAGCAATATCATCAAAGGCAAAAATGTAAAGATGAAATTTTTCAGTATGGTTTAATAAAGATTGATATAAGGCTAAACCACGTGATAGGTAATGACTATTAAACAGCGTGCAATAATTCATAGTTGCTTCCCAAGAAAAAATCCTTTGGAACTGATGTGCAACCCATTGCTTACCATCTGGCCCTCAAGTGCATCAAACTCAAATAAGATCTGATAATGCTTTTTGAAATAAGCTTGCATTTTAGCTAAACTGAAAACCCAGCACGGGTAACTGCCAGAATAAATATGTTCTGGAACATGCTCGATTACAATCTTATCTGTTTGAGCTGATTTATCAAACCAGGTTCTATCCAAAATGACATATTTACTTTGTATTGCTTGAATTTTGTCTAAAGTGGCATAAGGATCCTCTAAATATTGCAAACAGCCTGATAACAGTATGACATCCACCGATGTACTGATTTCATGCAAATACTGATAAAAAGACAGCCCTTTTTCAACAAAATACTGTTGTCCACAAGCGACAAAATTGCGCTGTTCAATGATCTGCCATTGTAATTGAATTTCCGGACAGAAATGATTAAACGCATAAAAACTGGATCCCAAACCACCACCAAAATCAATGATATTTAATTTGCCATGATTTTCAAATGCAATTTTTAATAACGCCGAAAATAATGGAAAGGGGTATTGGGCGGTTGAAAAAACAACGCCATCGCGCACATATAAATTACGATTATTTTTAACTTGTAACGTTGCTTGTTTAACTCGTTCTAAAATAGCCATGTCATCATAACCTGCAGCAACCTGTAAGCCATCGTGCCATTTGGCATAGGGTCCAGAGAAATGGCCTCTTTTTTTATGTACGATATTTTTAACCCAAGATTGGATCAAAGGAGGGGTGATTTCTTGGTATACTTTTTTTAACATGCTATTGATTTACCTTTTGGTATACCCCAATCCAGCCATCTTTTCTGCCTAGAAACGTACCACTAAGCTTAAACAGTAGCGCCCAAAATGCATCCGTAAGTTGTAAAACTTTAGTTTTGCGTGAACGCAAATATTTAGCGCGCTGAAAAGTAGTCACAAACGGACTTTTTCGAAACCATAAATCTTGCAAAACCATTTTATGCCGAGAACAATATTGAATCTGCGTTTTAGCATCAAAAATCATTTGCAAACCCAATGGATGGTAAGGCTTCACGTGATCATAATCATCATAAAAATAATTAGTATATAATGGCGTTGCAATGATTAAATGCCCACCGGGCTTTAATTTTTCAAGATAATGATCTAAAAATGCCAACAATTCTTGTGGCATCAGATGTTCAATGATATGCGATAATATTATCATGCTATAAGTATCCGATAATTTCGCAAAACCATCGACACTCATACAGGGCAAATTGCGCGTTAAGTTTTGCTCGATAATCTGATTATTTTTATCAATTCCTAAAACGTCATAACCACGTTCTTTGAGCGGGGCTAAATATCGACCAAAACCACAGCCAACGTCTAATATTTTTGCGCTATAAGGGGCATACCGTTTAACCAAGGCCAGGAGCTTTTTATCTTCATGCTGACAATGCAAAATTTTTTCATAGCATTTTTTTAACATGATTGTCCTTGCGCTTTGAAACGAAGCGGTGAAATCTTTTGCAGAATTTTTGTGAACAATGATCGGCGGTGGCGTTTGAAATAACGAATGCAAGCTGCCAGAGCTTCTTTATTTTGGAATAAAGGGATCCGTTCGACCATAATGCGTTCATCCGCTATTTCCCCATCCAAAATGCTACTTTGTACACAGTGTTCACCACTGTTATCAGTGCCTATGTTTCTCACCAGAGAACGGCCCGGGTAAAGCGTTAACATCTCATGAATAAAGGCACTGGCATGCCAGCGAATTGCCCAAGAATTGTTTTTACCCGCCACTTGATCTTTTAGCATTTGAACATTGGGTTGGGTGTCATTGAAATTAAAGGCTTTGTTTAATTTTTTCTGCTCTAAGAGCATCAATAATTTTTTACCATCGGGCTCAAATTTTTGCCAAGCACGACGCCAAGTGGCCCACCCCCAACAATCTGCACCCTGTAAAAAATACGTTTCCGGCATGGTTTCGCCTATTGGAAAAGCATAACCATGAATGGAAGCAACCGATTCATCGTCTTGATAAAGCGCTAAGGCATCATTCATATATTGCAAAAAATGTGGCGATAAAACCATATCATCTTCAAGGACAATCACTTTGGAAAATTCATTCACTAATGCGGTAACACCTTGAATAATCGAATTTGCTAACCCTAAATTGTGCTCTCGTTCAACAATGCGAATTCGGTTAAAACCCGATATTTTTCGGATCCATTTTCTGATAGCCAAAACTTCTTTTTCACAGCTCAGATCTTTTGGCGCGTCAGAATAAATCACCAAATCGCTATATTCCGCTAAGCTATTACTTTTCAACGACTGTAGCGTTCGTTGCAAGTGCCATGGCCGCTTATACACGAATAATGCTATCGGCGCGTACTTCATAGGGATTTTTACCTCAAAAAAACTGAAATTAAGAAGCCTGACACTATACTTTTACGACAAAATGGCTTACGGAATATTACTCGTCTTAAAACTTTGGGCATATGTTAGCAATTAACACATCATAGGTAACCATTTATGTGAAAAATCGCTATAATTTTGCGTTCAGGTTGACACAACCATATAAGTTAGTTGATTAATAAATGTTGAATGACAAAAAAATATTAACAAGCTCTTTCCGTGACCCGGCGGGATTTTTGTTTGAAGTGAACGGCGAAATTTATCGTCATATTCATCCTGCGTATTTTAATCATTATGATCATCTTATGGAAAGCGGCCTCTATGCCGCCTTACAGCAACGGCGTTGGTTAATTCCGCATGATCAATCAGAGAATAGAGATCATCATCCAGGAATAGTGATAAAACCGGAAAGAGTGCCCTTTATTTCTTACCCGTATGAGTGGTGTTTTTCGCAATTAAAAGCGGCTGCTTTATTAACGTTGAATATTCAACGTCTTGCTTTAGATTTTGGCATGAGTTTAAAAGATGCATCCTGCTATAATGTTCAATTTCATCAGGGCAAAGCAATTTTTATCGACACTTTATCTTTTGAGAAGTATCAAGAAGGGCAACCTTGGCAAGCCTACCGGCAGTTTTGTCAGCACTTCTTAGCCCCCTTAATGTTAATGTGCTATCGTGATGTGCGTTTAAATCAGCTGCTAAAGATTTATATTGATGGGATCCCGTTAGATCTCACCAGCAATTTGCTCCCAACTTTTACTAAAATTAAAATGGCAAGCATGTTACATATTCACTTGCATGCCAAATTACAAAAAAAATATCAGCAAGCCACCGCTATTGAAACCAAAAATAAAAAATTAAGCTTGCAATCGCTGAAACACTTAATTGACAGCATGATTAATACCATTAATCAACTTTCCTGGAAAGTGCAAAAGGATTCAGAATGGTACGATTATTATACGGCCAACAACAACTATTCAGATGAAAGTTTGAATGAAAAGGAGCAGGTTATTCAACGTTGGGTTGAAAACCTAAAACCTGCAATGCTTTGGGATCTCGGCGCCAACACGGGTCGATTTAGTTCATTAGTCGCCAAGCATTGTCAGCAAATTGTCGCCTTCGATATTGATACGAGTTGTGTTGAGAGTTTTTATCTTTATCCACAAAAGTCTCCCAAAATTTTACCGCTGGTGCTGGATTTAACCAACCCCAGCCCAGGATTAGGCTGGGAGCATCAAGAAAGACATTCGCTGATGGACAGAGGTCCCGTGGATACTATTCTTGCCTTAGGATTAATTCATCACTTGGCGATTGTCAATAACGTTCCACTGAGCAAAATTGCCAAATTTTTTAGTAACCTCACCACCCATCTCATCATTGAGTTTATTCCCAAAGAAGACTCACAAGTACAAAAGTTACTGACGACACGAGAAGATATTTTCCCGCATTATACCACCACAGATTTTCAACAAGAGTTTAGTCCTTATTTTGAAATAATGGATAGTTATCCTATCCCCAAGAGCCAAAGAATTTTATATAGTTTAAAGAATAAAAGGGAACGTTCATGAATAATTTTATCATTGTGCTTACAATCGTTGCTTTCACACCCAATGCTTATGCCTATATTGATCTCGGTTCAGGCAGCTTCATGTTGCAAATGTTTATTGCAACGTTAATGGGATTAAGTTTTACTTTAAAAATGTATTATAAAAATATTAAAGAGAAGATAAAAAAATTATTAGGTTTTAAAAGCGAGCTACCCCAAGATTTGTCCTTGCCAGAAAACGAAGAAAAATAAGCGATGAATACCTTGCGCAACATCAGCAAAAGTCTACATCCGTTTTTGATTGCTTTGATCCCCAGTGTATATATCGCAGCCAATAACCTAGCAGAATGCCCCGGCAAAGAAATTGTTATTGCCAGCACAAGCAGCTTGATCATTACCGGCATATGTTTAGTATTAGCGTTTAGCTTTTGCAAAAAAATAAATCAAGCCACTTTCATCACTTCACTGTTCATCGGTTTATTGTTCTCTTTTGGGCCAATGTATGATCTGTTATTTCCCCATACCTCACGCCCTTTGCTTTGCTTGCTAATGCTCGGCGGCGCTTTTTTAGGGATATTCTCTACCCTGATTTATCAAAGTAAGAAAAGAGCGAAATTGCTTTCTTTAGGCAATGCTTTTTTTAGTTTTTTTTCGCTGGTTATGCTTGCCATGATAAGCCTGCAAATGCTATCGAACCCCGTGTTCTTATTAAAGGCAAAAAAAATCCCTTCGATCATAACTGCGCGTTTTTCAAAAACAAACACTGATCTCACACCTATTTTTGAGTCTCCAGCAAAACCGATTATCGCCCAAAAATATTTCCCGGATATTTATTATATTATTTTGGATGGCTATGCCAGAAAAGATACCTTAAACAGAGTTTTTCATTATGATAATACGGCATTTGAAACTGCCTTAAGCAAAAAAGGATTTTATATTGCCAATCAAAGCACCAGTAATTATCCGATGACTCATCTTTCTTTAGCTTCATCTTTAAGCATGGAACATATCAATCATATTGCCGCAGAAAATGGGGTGAAAAATTGCCAACCCTATTTTGATAGAATTCGCAATCCAAAGATCGCACAAGCACTAAAAAATCAAGGTTATGAATATCACACTATCTCTAGTGGTTGGTATCCAACTTCAGCGCCATCTTATTATTCCGATCACCACTACAGTACCACCCTAAGCAAGCTCTCTAATTATTACCAAACTTTACTGGCAATGACACCGCTTAAACCTTTTATTGGTGCCACCCAAGCCACCTTACGGCTGTATGCGTTTACGGCCTTAGAGCAGATCTCCATGCAACATCACAAACCGAAATTGGTATTTTTGCATTTAGTGATGCCCCATCCCCCAGCCTATTTTGATAGCCAAGGTAATATTAAAAATATTACCCAAACTGATCTGAACCATTATTTTGATAAAACAGAATATATCGAACAGCTGATCTTTCTGAATCGCAAAGTACTAGAAGCCGTCAATGGTATTTTAAAAAATTCATCCCATCCTCCGTTGATCATTTTGCAAGCGGATCATGGTTCCGGACATACGTTTGAAACCTTTAAAAAAGGCGTACCTTCATCAAATCAAATTCAAGAGCGGTTTCCAATCTTTAATGCCTATTTTGGCCCACCGGAATTTCAAAAAATGTTATACCCCACCATCACACCGGTGAATTCATTTCGGGTTGTGTTTAATTATTTGCAATTGGACATGTGGCCGCTGCTGCCTGATACCAATTATTTTCAGTGGCATTACGATGAAGCGGGTATTGTTGATGTCACCTCTGAAATGCTGGCAATGAATTAATCGAAGTTAACTTACTAAAATATTCTGACGAACGGAAAAGCCCTTTTGCTTAGGGTTCGCTATAATCATATGTCATGAAGTTTAAGGTATGTGCTAATGTTAAAAAGCTTAAAAAAATCAGATAAAAATGATTCTATTCACACCCCGCTTGGCAAGGCACTGGCAAACACTTCAAGTTATGATCTTGCGCTAAAATTAATGGCTGAGGGTGCAGTAATAACTTCTGAAGTTTTTGAGAAAACCCCCGCCGCGATCAATGGCAGGGTGGCTATCTCTTTACCCCAATTCAGTGCTATCACCGGCAAAACACTGTCTTGGCAAGACAGAGCCTGTTTACTCTTAGCAGGCGATATGCAACAGACAATACCCCAAACGATATTGTCAATTTCACCCAACAAGCAACGCTGGCTTTTGCGCAACATGCCAATCTCTCATTTACCTTTAGCAATATGAACTCGGGAGATGTGATTGTTGCTTATGAACCTATTCACGTTGAGAGCCAATGGCAGGTTCCCTCAGGACATACTTTTCCCTTACCGCCCACCACCAGTGCGATTGACTTGGACATGCTACCTAACCCCAATTCAAGACCTGATGCTGTATCGATTACAATTAACAGCGAACATTATCCTTTACCCAATGATCCGATCACTTTACTGAGTTTAAAGCACACTTTATCTCATGAATTAGCCCATGGTATTTTAGGGGAAATGCATCCGCAAGATTTACAAAAATTATCTTACTCGCTTGCTCTACAACCTTTTATTAAAAGCATTCAACCTCATTTAGATAATCCGGATCTTACGTTGATGTCTTATGATGAAGTAGGACAGTACGTAAAACTGGTATCAAATGATGATGCAGCGGCGGCAGTAGCAGCATTTAGAGAACAAGAACTTTTAGAGATAGAAAATTATTATTCTAGTGCGATTGCAAAATTATCATTAGTTGCCCGTGCGG
>Ga0207155_1003_pt1 | contig 76508 bp, 54 predicted proteins | sample Alteio_BWMinHeat_26_FD_153515 | JGI IMG/M metagenome (GOLD analysis project Ga0207155, IMG submission 153515) | Enriched cells from forest soil in Barre Woods Harvard Forest LTER site, Petersham, Massachusetts, United States -... | ecosystem: Environmental > Terrestrial > Soil > Temperate forest >... | reverse complement strand
GGATTAATCAAAAATAAAAATAACTTTCGTAATCATCTTAAAACAATAGAAAAAAATCCAGAGGAGATTTTAATTGATAAAATCAAATTTAATGATAAAAGAATTTTTGAATATTATACTCAACCTTATACTCTAAACAGTAAAAATATTGGTAGAGTGTGGAGTTTTCGTGATATTACTGAACGCGCGTCTCTGGAGCAAGAGCTGCAATTTCAGGCTACTCATGATCAATTAACTGGATTACCAAATCGGGTTTTATTGCATGACCGAATTAAACAAGCAATGACTAGAGCAGACCGAAATCATACCCTATTTGGAGTTCTATTTTTAGATTTAGATCGCTTTAAATTAATCAATGATAGTTTAAGTCATGAAGCGGGGGATAAAGTTCTTTGTGAAGTTTCCAAACGTTTGGAGAAAGTAGTCCGTAGTGAAGATACCTTAGTTCGCCTCGGTGGTGATGAATTTGTTATTGTGGTTACTGGTATCAATAACGAAGATCGTTTAATCGATTTTTGTCGCAGAGTGCTAGCTGCATTTAACGACAAATTTTCCATTTATGAACACGAGTTGACTCTCTCAACCAGCATAGGAGTCTGTATTTACCCGCGCAATGGTACTACGATTGATGTTTTGTTGCGTGATGCCGATGTTGCAATGTATCATGCTAAAGAACTAGGCCAAAATCAATTTCAATTTTATACAGATGAATTAAACAAAAAGAATATTGAACGTTTAGAGCAAGAATCTGAATTACGCCAAGCAATCTCTCGTAAAGAATTTGTATTATATTACCAACCGCAATTTGATTTAAAAACAAATCAATTTGTTTCCGTAGAAGCACTCGTTAGATGGATGCACCCAAAAAAAGGTATGATTCTCCCGATTAATTTTATTCCTATCGCAGAAGAATCAGGTCTTATAGTTCCAATCGGAGAATGGGTAATACGCACTGCCTGCAAACAAATGAAAGCCTGGACAAATGCTGGGTTACCAGCTATTCGTGTTGCCGTTAACATCACAACAAAGCAATTCAGGCTTTATAATCTTGTTGAAATTATAGGTGATATCTTAAAAGAAACTGAGTTGGAGGCAAAATATTTGGAATTGGAATTAACAGAAAACATGATCATAAATAATATTGATATCATACAAACTATTCATGATTTAAAGGCGATGGGCGTGCAAATTGCGCTAGATGATTTTGGTACGGGTTATTCAAGCTTGAATTATTTGAGGGAAATCGCGGTTGATCGACTCAAGATAGATCAATCTTATGTACAAAATATTGATTCGAGACGCGGTGACGATGTTATTATTCAGGCGATTATTACTATGGCTAAGAGTTTAAATTTAGAAGTCATCGCTGAAGGTGTCGAAACTCAGAAACAAGTAGACTTTCTGAAAGAAAGAAAATGTAATGATGTACAAGGCTTTTATTTTAGCCGACCAATCTCTGCAAGTGATTGCGAAGCTCTCTTGAAAAGTCCTCAAGGAGCAGAATTATTTAAATAACTTATTTTTCATTAATTCCAATAGGTAAAGTTAAAATAAAAGTGGCTCCTAAACCTATTCCATTACTCTTTGCGTGTAATGATCCATCTAACTCTGTTGCTGATAAAGCACTGCCATGCAATCCAAAACCATGCCCATCTTTCTTTGTGGTAAATCCTAGTGCAAATATTTTTGTAATATTTTCAGGTGCTATGCCAACGCCATTATCACTAATCGAGATAGTAATATTTTTTTCTTCTTTTTCTATTTTGATACTAATGATTTTAACAGGAACGTCTATATCTGGTGACAATAAAGCCTCAGCTGAATTTTGTAATAAATTCACAAGAATTTGTATAATTTTAAATTTATCTGAAATCAAAAATAAATTATCACCATATTTCTTTTGAATTTCAATATGACGATTTTTAAAACTATTTCCACATAATTGAATAGCAGTATCTAGAGTTTCAGAAAGCGATATTTTTTCAGACATTTTTACAGCACCACTCGTGTTAACTTGCATTGCAACAATATCTTCAATATGTTGAATATATTTTAATAAATTTTTCATTTCCTGACTTGATTTCTCATGAGCTTTGGTAAGAGATTTAGCGAGCGCTGTTAAATAGTCAGGAATTAATTTTCCTTTTGGATCTTCAGTAAAATAGGTTGACGGGTCAGCTAAATGCTCTTTGAGCATTTCAGTAATTTTTATTAAATTATGAAAATCAGATTGATTAATATTTTGGTTTAATAACCCAGTGCTGACTTTGACACTATTTAGGACATTGCCAACATTATGTAACACACTGGTTGCAATATCCGCCATGCCTGCACGTCTTGCAGTAGTAATAAGCTGACTGTTTAAATCCGCTGCTTTCAGTTCAAGCTTTTTTCGTTCTGCCATCTCTTTAATTAATTGCATAGTTGCTTTACTGACGCGCAAATGTAGATCCCAATAAGACTTTTTATCATGCAAATTGGAGATATCTTGTAGATAAGTAATGTAGATTTTTTCAGACAATTTCTCAGGGAATGGAAATGAAACAATGTTCCAATAGCGTGCGACACCCTTTACAAATCCCTCAGTGGTAACTGTCGTTTCCTCATTGATATCCATATTATTTATTACTAAATCGCAGTGCTCTTTAATTTTAATAACCGCTGTTAACCATGACCTTAGTTCTAAACTTTCGATATTTTGTTCGTCAGTTAGAAATTTTTTGAAAGCATCATTAGCATGCAAAATTTTATTTTTTTGATGTAATATAAATGGTATTGGTAATTTATCAATTAACCAGTAAATATTATCCATGGATTAACACTCTGTAAAATAAAATCATTTAGAAAACATGCCCCGCTCTTCCAGTAAAGAAAAAGCACGTTGCCAAAATAAAGACATTAGAGAAGCGAGATTAGCTGCCACTTCATTTGTGACATCGACGCGACTAAATCCAATGTAAATACTGATGTCTCCTTGAGGTAACATTACACCTGTCCCTAACACGGATTTTACGGCATATTTTTCAACAAAATTTTGTGCAGGGATATACGGTGATTTAAGTGCAGGTGACACATAAAATACGCCGAAAGTTCCGCTGATTCCTTCAAACTCAATTCCTTTTTCTTTTTCACCTAATAATGTTCCCAAGTCAAAACCAATTTGTTGCAATAATCTGGCAACCATGGGTATTTTTGTTAGGCTTTCATGACTTAATAAAATAACTTTATGGCCTTCAGATTTCGTGCGATCTTGCCATGCTGGTTCATCTCCATAGGTTCCCATTAACGCTATAAATTTATTATTATCAGCAGCATCATCTTTCCAAACTTGCTTGGCAACTTGTTGTAATGAAGAAGGTAATAATTGGAAATCAAATGAATGATAAACACGAGAAAGAATTAAATCGGATTGTTTCTGATTATTTTGAAAACTTTCACACATCGATTGCGCCAGATGTTGATAGGCGTCTTCAATAGAAATAAAATTTTCGTTTTTGGAAAATAAATTATTAATAACAGATTCTACATTTTCTTCAGTAAAAGCATCTAACTGCATAATATGCTCCTTTTTAATTTATCATATATTAATGTTGTCATTAAGTGATTGTTTAATTTCTTCAAATTCAAATTTTTCTTTAAGAACTTTTCCATCCGTATTACAACCTACTTTAACTTTGAATGAACCTTGCTCCGTATCGCGTGTTTCAAAATGTCTTGCTAAAAGAAATCTGTCTAATTTTTTATATCTTAAACCGAACGTTGAGGTTTTTTTAAGGATAAAATCAACACAATGCTGCCAATGAGATAGAGGCACTAAAGCAGACAATATAATCATCACACGGCCTTTTTTACCGACCGCCGCTGTTTGCCATACATCGACTGCACCATGGGCAAATAATTTTTCTGCAGCCCAGGATAAATATTCGGGAGATGCATCGTCATAATTAGCAGTAATTTCTATGATCGTATCATTTAAATAAGGTAGAGTCTGATCACAAGTCAGTTCTTGTGATTCAAGCAAACAGACACGAAATAAATTTGGATAAGTATTCAAATCCATTGTGCCAGCACCATAGCCTTGAGCAAGAATTTTACCTTCGGGCCACTCTCGAGAAAAAGTTGGTTTTAATGTTTTAAGAATAGCGAGTCCTGTGGGAGTACTTAATTCAACATGTTGCTGTTGAATTGCAGGGGGTAGCAAATCTGTTACCATTTCAGTGGCCAGAGCAGCGGAAACTGGCGGTGGAATAGGCAATGTGCCATGCGCTGTTTTAACTAATCCACGGCCTAATTTAATGGGGGAAGCCATCACTGATTGTGGTTGCACTGTTGAAATGCAATAAGCAGCCATGACTATATCCATGAGAGAATCAACCATTCCCAGTTCATGAAATACGACATCTTGTTTTTTAACACCGTGACAATGAGCTTCTGCTATTGCCAGGGTACCTAGAATTTCATTGGCAATTATTTTTGTTTTCTCTGAGAGAATAGCATGATCAATCAAGTGTTTTAATTCAGAATAATGCACGTGAAAACTTTCTTCTTCGTGAGCATGCGAGTGATGATGTAATGATGGGAAGCGCTGCTGCCAGGCAAGTTCATCATATTGCACATTTATATGTGTAGCGCGCATATTGGCACGTGTAACATCAGTAATGATCAATTCAACTTCGGATAGATGCATTTTTTGGGGAAGCGACTGCAATTCATCTCGCGATATTAACCCTGCATCTAAAAAACTAGCAGAGAACATGTCCCCAGCAATTCCAGAAATACTTTCAAGATAAAGAGTTTTCATGTCGATTTATTCCATTAACAATTCGTGCAGCTGCAAAACCGGCAGAAAATCCTGCATCAATATTCGTAACCACTACGCCGGGCGCACAGCTATTTAACATGCCCAATAAAGCCGCTATGCCTTGGAAGCTTGTACCATAACCTATGCTGGTAGGGACAGCAATTACAGGACAGCCAATCAAGCCGCCTATCACACTAGGCAGAGCACCTTCCATGCCCGCAATCACAATAATTACGGCTGCCTTTTGCATGATTTCCATTGATGCTAGTACACGATGCAGACCTGCAACACCAACATCATAGATAGGTTGAACGGGTATTTTCATAGCAACACAGACTTCGCTTGCTTCTTCAGCAATGTGTATATCACTTGTACCTGCAGAAATGATCGCAACAAATTTTTTATCAACCTCTACGGGTAAAATGGCAGGAGCATTAATCATAAATGTTCCGGCTATTTCATTGGCTCGATCTTTAGGAAATTGATTTTTTAAAGCAGATAATTTTTTGGCATTTAAACGCGAAATAAGTATGCAGCGTTGTTGTTCAGAAAGAGGTAGTGCAATTTGTATAATTTGTTTTATCGTTTTATTTTGTCCATAAATCACTTCACTTAAGCCAAGTCGCAATTCACGATGATGATCTGGTCGTGCAAATCCCAATTCTGTCGTACGGAAAATGGTATTTTTAAGTTGGCTAATTGCATGATGAATATTCACTTCACCTGCCACTAAACGATGCAACATTGTTGCTAATTCAGATTCATTCATGATTTAAGGGTTCCCCCTCCCACTTGGTAACCTGATAAATCCAAATTAACCCAACGATATCCCATCTTGCGCGCTTCATTGACTAGTGTTTCCCGTATTTTTAATACAGCTAACATTTCTTCTGGTGCGACTTCAATACGAAAATAACTTATTTTGGAAACACTTTCAGTACTTATTTTTTCTTCATGTACTCTGACCCGGTACACACGAAAACCTGCTGTGCGCAGAATATTTTCCATGTGTTGAACATGCAGTAATTTTCCTTCTGTCACACGAACACCCGTCATCATGCGCGAAGCTAAACAAGGACTGGATGCTTTATCTGCCAAACTTAAACCAATTTGTCTTAGCGCATTTCGAATATCTTCTTTTTCCAAACCAGCCTGATCGAGTGGTGCATGAATATTATTTTCTTTGGCAGAACGATGTCCAGGACGAATATCCCCTCGATCAGAAGCATTATATCCATAAGCAATATGGCGGTAATGTTGTTGTTCAGCCATTTCCTTTGCAATTTTGAATAATTCAGATTTGCAATAATAACAGCGAGAATTGTCATTTTTTGCATAAGCTTCTTGTTGAAGTTCATGGCTATCAATAATAGTAAGGTCAATATTTAATGATTCAGCAAATGTTTTTGCATCTTGTCTATCCCAAACAGGTACGCTCGGACTCACTGTGAATAATGCGAGTAATTTTCCTTGTTTGCCGTCCTCACGCATTAAATTTAATGTTTCAACTGCAGCCCACAAAAGAAAACCACTATCGACTCCTCCTGAAAAAGCAATGAGAAGTCCTTCTTCAAGTAAAGCAGTTAGTATATTTTTTAATATTAAAATTTTAGGGTAAGTTTGAGTAAGATGAGAATAAGAAAAACGTTGAGTTAACATTTCATGATCCTTTATGAAAATCGTTATCAAACTTTGAAATAAACGAATAAATAATAAATAGCGATAACCAGGCTAAATCCACCGACTATCAAGCCGAGTATTCTCGAGACAAACCTGGATCTTGCATCAGCGCGTTTAATAATATGTGCAACCAAAACGCCATTTAATCCATCAATAATCATCATGCCAAACATGAAAATAGTACCTAATACTATAGGAAACAATTGTCCTGCCAATGTATAAGCACTAAAAGAAAAAGCCATCGTTTGACTAAGCGTATCAAATGATAAAGAGAACAACATCCCGAGAAAAATGGGCCACCAATATGAAGATGTTGTGGGGCCTAGGTTGAAAAGTTTACTTAGCAAAAGATTTTTTGGACCATTCAATTGGATCATATTTTCTTGATTGGTTTTCATCGTAGTGTAAAGATTAATAATACCGATAAAAAATAATGATAAAATGGAAATCCAAGTACCTAATCCACCAAACCATATAGGTATATTCCATTTTTTTGCTTCGAGACTGATCATGATAGTAATAAAAACGATAATCAAACCATGGCCAAATGAAAACAGAAACCCAACCGACTTAGATAATTTATTATTGCTTCGTGCACATCTGGTCATACCATCAATCACTGCCAAATGGTCTGGTTCAAAACCATGTCTCATACCTAATAGAAATACTAGCAGCGTTAGCGTAATCATTGCTTCGCTATTTACCATTGGACGCACTCCTAATCATAAGAAGATCCCTGTGCGGTTTTCAGCCTACCATTTTTTTTACTCGAATAATATTGCTTAATAAATAAATCTGTATATGCGGTATGCACATTTATTAAATAAATGTGCGATTTATAGCCATTAAATAATAATCGAGAAGCGCCTAAATAGGATAAAAAGAGGTATAATAAATATATATTCTTGATAATTAAGAAAAGGGGTTATCAATGGACAGCAATTATGACTTTCGAATCATCATTATTGACGATAATCCTGCAATTCATACTGATTTTATCAAAACATTAACTAGCATGAGTTCTTCTACAGAGCTGGATGCTCTTAATGAACAGTTATTTGGTAATAAAACAGCAGATTCAACCAGTCAACAAGCAATCCTATTACCAAAATTTCAAATTGACACTGCAACTCAGGGAAAAGAGGGCGTAGAACAAATTCTGGAGGCTATCAAACAAGGCAATCCATATTCTTTAGCATTTGTTGATATACGTATGCCACCAGGCTGGGATGGCATTGAAACCATTAAACATATCTGGGAATTAGAAAAAGATATTCAAATTGTAATATGCACAGCATATTCCGATTATACATGGGAAGAAACGATTGCAGAATTAGGGCAAACAGATAACTTACTCATATTAAAAAAACCATTTGATCATATCGCCGTACGTCAACTCGCTTGCGCATTGACACGTAAATGGCAATTAATGCAAGAATCACATTCTTATACGCAATCACTTGAAAATACGGTGCAAGAACGCACCGAAGAATTACAACATCAGGCGACACACGATTCTTTGACTGGTTTGCCCAATCGTGTGCTTTTAGAAGATAGAATTAAACAGGCCGTTATTGAATGTGAAAGAAGTAAAAAATTTTTTGCGGTAGTATTTTTTGATTTAGATAGATTTAAACTCATTAATGATAGTTTGAATCATGCTGCCGGCGACGAATTATTGCGAGTAATATCCAAACGCCTGCAAGCAAATATTAGGGGATCTAATACACTGGCAAGAATTGGTGGTGATGAATTCGTTCTAGTCATAAGAGACCTTGATAAGCCTGAGCAAGCGGCTAGTATTGCTGCAAGTTTATTATCTATCATCAGTCAACCGTTAAGTATTGCTGAGCATACCATTACCGTGACTTCCAGTATTGGGATTTGTGTTTATCCCAAAGATGGACTCAAGATGGATGAACTGGTACGTAATGCAGATATTGCGATGTACCGTGCAAAAGAATTGGGCGGAAATCAATTTCATTTTTATACCGCTGAGATGAATGAAGAAAGCATGAAAACGTTAGAACTTGAAGCGGAATTGCGAATGGCAATTAGTAATAATGAATTTTTTCTTTGTTATCAACCTCAAGTTGATTTAAAAACGAATACGTTAGCTGCAGTAGAAACATTAATCCGTTGGGATCATCCTAAAAAAGGTGTTTTACTTCCCATCGATTTTATTCCTCTTGCTGAAGAAACAGGGTTGATTGTGCCTATAGGTGACTGGCTATTGCGTAAAGCTTGCGCGCAAAACAAAGCATGGCAGGATAGCGGTTTAACGCCTATACGCATTGCAGTTAACATTACGACGCAACAATTACGTCACTTTAATTTTGTTCAAACACTGAAAAATATTTTGCAAGAAACAAAATTAGATCCTAAATATCTGGAGCTTGAATTAACTGAAAATACAATTGTTAATAATGCAAGCGCAACGAAAGTGATCAGTGCATTAAAGGAAATGGGTATACGTATTGCAGTTGATGATTTTGGTACAGGATATTCAAGCTTAAATTATCTAAGAAATATTCCACTTGATCGATTAAAAATAGATCGCTCATTTGTTCAGAATATTTTATTTAATCACGGCGACGAAGTTGTCATTCAAGCCATTATCGCTATGGCACGAGGTTTAAATTTAGAAGTACTTGCTGAAGGAGTAGAAACACAAAAACAATTGGATTTTTTAAAGTCTAACAAATGCAATGAAATTCAAGGATTTTATTTCAGCCAACCACTTTCCGCAAAGGAATTAATTGATCTTTTAGAAAATAAATCTAATATTGATGAAATGATAAAAAAACAAATTCCGGAAAAGAAATAATTTTTTATTTTCCAAACCATCACCTTACGCTTTGATCGCCATTCAAACCCTGAGAGGCATTATCAACGTTGTTTGTTGAGGATAAACTATAGAAACCATATAAAGATCAATTTGAAATGAATATGCTTGGTACTGCATGAAATTTTTAAATTCACTTATACAATAATTATTTATTTGGGTGATTTTTTTTATCGCGAAAAAATCGGTTGAAACAGTCAATCCTGTACGCAAAATTTTAGATAATGCTTCTTTAGCTGTCCAGAAAATCATAAATGTTTTTTCTTGCGGTGACTTGTTAAATGCAGTAATTAAATTAATTTCCTCATCTGTCAACTGGGTTGCTATGACAGAGTTTTTTTTTGCATCGATAAGCTCTATATCAATTCCCATAGGATGCGAATCTGGGAAAGCTAAGGCTACAGCCCACTCTCTACAATGACTAAAGCTAACTCGAAGCGTATTTCTTCCAGGATAAGAAGCGACTGGATAATGAAATACGCCAAAATCAATTAAAATATCAGTTAATGATATATATTTTTCGTATTGTGTAATGGCCTGTTTAGCTAATAGCCTTCCGAGTAAATAACTATGTTGCCTCTTTTCAAATGAGAGCGTTTTAAAATAAGCGAGTTCTTTATGATGCAAAAAAGCATCGGCATATTTTCGCAGGTCAGTTAATGAGATTGCTGCTGAAGATAAAGTACTTTTGATGACATCGGCACCCCGTTTTAATAATAAGGTTTGATTGCAACAGCGTGCTAGTAAATGTTCCATTATGGGTATGTTTCCCATGGGAATTGCTGATGTTCGATATAATTTTTTATATTAGTTCGAACATTTTTATTGGTTGCTAAGCGGCATAATTCATTGACTGCGGTTGATTCCATCGCATCGGTAATAATCCACATCTTGCGAAAATATGATTTTAAATCGCCAACAGTTTGTTGACTGATGCGATTGAAGCGTAATAATAAAAGACGTAAATTATCTTGAAGATTATCTGTGACTTCATCAATTAAACCGATTTTATGTGCTGTTTCAGCATTCATGGTGTCCATGGTCAATGTCATATAATAAGCTTTTTGAAAACCAATGCGTCTGATTAAAAATGGCATCACACAAGCAGGCAGTAAACCCCATAACGCTTCTGTTAAGCTTAGCTGTGTGCGCTGCGTACTTAAGATGAGATCACTCGCAGCTGCTAATCCCACGCCGCCAGCAAGCACTTGTCCATCGAGCAAAGAAATAATAATTTTAGAGGTTTGCGTAAATCGTTTTAGTAAAGACATATAACTGTTAGCAAAATTCTCATAAGTAGAATCTGGAATATCGTTTAGTAATTCATGGAAATCCATGCCAGTACAAAAAACACCATTCTCGCCTTGCAAAATAACAGATCGATAATGAGAATTATTTTCTGCGATATCAAGTACATGATGAAGTTCAGTGAGTAATCGCATATTGATACTATTACGTTCATCCGGACGATGTAATGTCAACGTTAAGCTATTGGATGATTCAATAATGTGGAGTGTTTGATAATTCATTATTAGCTCCATTCATATTTACGATGATAATTTTTAACTTCTTTTAAAGTGAGAAAATTTTTGTTTGCCAATTGTTTGTCATAAATTTTACTAAAATCGGTACGATCTATTTCTTTATCTTTGACGCCAAATAACCATTCCATATTGAGATCAAGCAATCTGTCATATTCTGTCATGGTTAAAGAGTGACGATTCATTAATGCATCACTAATACGCATGGATGCTAGTTTTTGTTTACTGAGGGGTGTGACAACGCCACTATAAAATTCAGATGAACAGCCTGATCCGTAAGAATATATTCCGACTCGTTTTGGAGTGTTAATTTCAGCATGATCGATTAGACTGCAGAGCGCCAAATAAACCGTCCCAGAATAAACATTACCGACTTTCACACAGTGTTGTAATGATGGAGTCACTCTTTTTTCAAAATCAGCTTGGATGATATCTGCAGTAGAAGGTTTTAATTTTCGCATTAAATTACGATGTGCACCTTTAACCATGCCTGCAAATGGTGTATGGAAGGCTAAATAGTCGAAGGTTTGCTGAAAATCCACGCCATCGACTTTATCGCTGTATGCTTTGTAACTTGCTTCCAGACAATCCAGATAAGACATTAGAGATAAATCCGCATCACCAGTTTCAATTTCAGGTTCGGGTCTGCACGTATCCATGACTTCATAACCATGATAACCATTCGCACCAAAATCTAAGGTTAAGATATCGGGTTTATTACTGATTAACATAGCAATGCTAGCAACACCTTGAGAAGGTTCCATATATGTCATTTTTGTGGCTGCGCGCGCAACATCAGTTGCAATGACCAACGCTTTAGCGCCAGGTGATGCATTAGACGCAATGAAATTGGCTGCCATCTGCAGTGCTGCAGTTCCCCCATAACAGGCTTGTTTCACTTCGAATAACCGACAGCGACGGTTTAATCCCAAATAATGATGAATATATGTACTTAATGATTTTCCAAAATCCAAACCCGATTCGGTTGATGTAATGATAAGTTCGATCGAGTTGCGTTCGGCTTCGGTTAATTGATCAATAATAGGTTTTGCTGCATTGACTGCATTAGTAATCGGGTCTTCGCAAGGTAAATTAACAGATTTTTGTAACATCATTAAATTATTAAAGCGTTCGATGTCTAAACCGCGGGCTTCAAATAAAGTGCGCACATCAATATATGTTTGTGCACCGTATGCATTAATTGATTCTATTCCTACTGACATATTCAGTTTCCTTAGCTAGTACAATGCTGGTATTGATGCCGCCGAATCCGAATGAATTACTCAGTGCTACTTCAATTCGGGCTGTTTCTGATTTTTCACCGACAAAACGACAATTCTTATCAATTGGATTTTCTAAATTTAAATTGGGATGAACCATGCCTTCTTGAATTTGTAGTAAAGTGGCAATCGCTTCAATGATTCCCGCTGACCAAATACAATGACCGATGATGCTTTTTGTTGAATTGATCCATACTTTTTTTACCGCGTCGCCTAATACTTCTTGTATTGCTGCTACTTCAGTTTTATCTCCTAAAGGAGAAGATGAACCGTGCGTGTTAATGTATTGAATATCACGCGACGATAATTTGGCATTCGCTAGCGCTTGTTGCATGACTTTGACTTCGCCCGTCATAGTTGGATTAGCTAAACGGTTCGCATCTAATTTCATCGCAGTCCCCGTAATTTTACCAAGAGCATTTGCAGCAGATTTTTTTGCGAATTCACTAGATTCCAAAATTAAACAACCACTCGCTTGCCCCCAGATAAATCCTTCATGTTCTTTATCAAAAGGCCGGCAGGCTTTCAATGGTTGATGTTGAAAGTGCGTTCCACCCAATGCCCCAATATTACGAAAACCTTGGATTTCAATAGGTGATAGATCTGCTAATGCGCCAACAACTAAACAAATATCCATGCATTTTTGTTGTATCAATCGGTACCCTTGAATAATGCCAACATTACCCGAAGCCGAAGCGCCTCCGACAGTGAAACCTTCCCCCTGAATATTAAATATTTCACTCAACGTACCTACTTGATCGGTATCCATAAAATGTAATGCATAGGTAGGCGATAAATAGTTGGGTTCCTCATGAAATTGACGATATAAATGATATTGATAAGCTTGTGTTGTGTTTTCACCAGCGATAATCAGGCCAATGCGAGATGGATCGATTTCGCGAGAAAAAAGCTCTGCTTGCTCCCAGGCTTCAAGTGCAGAGACTATCGAAGTTTGAATTGTTAGCGGGGCACGCCGCCCCAGTTTTAGAGCATGTTCTGTTAACGATTTTGGTAAATGCTTAAATTGATTAATTGAATTCTCAAAATTAAATTGGTCGAGCTCTGCTGCAATAACATCGAAAGAGAGTACAGAAAAACGGGCGCTTCTCTTAAACGGATTATTTCCCTCGCGTAACGCTTTTGCTAATGCAGGTACTCCAACTCCATGCGAGCTAAGTGCACCCATCCCTGTAACGATCACGTCTAAGTTCTTTGGGCGCATAGATTTTCTAATTCACAGGTTGTAGTGAGGCATTATGAAAAATGTCGATCAAACCGCCGATATTTTTGGCAGAAGCAAATTGAACGAGAGGAACTTTCAGCTTTAATCGATTCAATGTCAGGATGATAATTTCAGCACGATCGATAGAGTTAGCGCCGAGGTTTTTCAAGCTATCAATTTCAGTGATTTCGGTAGCTGATAAAGTAGGAAATATTTCAACGATACTGTCCTTTATCGTTTGCAATAAAAATTCGCGTTCCATAACAGACTCTCCCTGCATGACTTCTTTTTATTGACTCGAATTGTGTTATGATACCTCGTCTTCACAAAGATGGAAACTAGCGAAGGAAGGTTGACAGGATGATAACTTACATTTTTCCAGGGCAAGGATCGCAAGTGAAAGGAATGGGTAGGGACTTGTTTGCTAAATTCTCCGCGATAGTCGAAAAGACGGATACCATCTTGGGTTACTCAATTACTGCTCTATGCTTAGAAGATGCCAATAAACAGCTTAATCAAACACAGTTTACTCAGCCAGCCTTATACGTTATCAATGCGTTATCGTATTTTAATAAAATACAAACCAATCAAACAAAACCTGATTATTTAGCAGGGCACAGCTTAGGTGAATATAATGCATTGTTAGCCGCCAATGTTTTTGACTTTGAAACAGGATTGCGCTTAGTCAAAAAACGCAGCGAGCTGATGAGCAAAGCTGTGAATGGCTCCATGGCCGCTATTGTTGGAATAAAACCAGGTATCATTAAAAATATTTTCGAAAAAAATAATCTCAGTAATGTCGCCATTGCTAATTATAATTCTCATACACAAACGGTTATTTCGGGCCAAAAGAATGAAATCGAGACAGCTTTATCTTTATGTGAGCAAGCAGGAGCGATGATGGTTGTGCCTTTAAATGTGAGTGGTGCTTTTCACTCGCCCTTAATGAAAAAGGCCCAAGATGAATTTGCAAGTTTCATTTCACAATTTCAATTTGCACTGCCATCTATCCCAGTTATTTCCAATGTCACTGCAAAACCCTATCATGCGAATGAAATACAAAAACATCTGGTGCAACAAATTTCCAATCCTGTGCGCTGGACTGAAACAATAGACTATTTACTGTTAGAAGGTGTTACAGAGTTTGAAGAAATTGGGCCAGGAGCAATACTCGCCGGATTGATTAGACGCATCAAGGTAGGACAATAGTTATTTATCTAGGGAAGGATAATTTTATGTTGGATGTGCTGAATCGTTATGTTCATGGGTACGTTGCGATGCCAGTTATTCTTACTTGTTTTAGAAAGGGCTTATTCAACTTATTAATTAGTGCAGGGCCTTTATCTTTAGAACAAATTTCTCAACAACTTGAGATGAATACCGGCCATTTGCAGATATCATTACATATGTTTGAATCCATGGGATGGATCAAAAAAAATGACCGTGGTTGCTATGAAACAAGCATTGCTTCTGATAGCTATCAATCACTTAATGGTATTCCAGAAAAAATTCTATCCTTATATAAAATTCCTACGCAAGAATTATTAGAAAAATATACTTATAAAAAATCACTGCAAAAATGGCTTCATTTTGTAATGAATTATACAAATAATAAAATGTCATATGTGACTGAGTTTTTGCAAGGGGTGGTGATTGTTCCTTTATTGATAGCGTTAAAGCAAGCAAATATTCATGCTGATTCAGTAGGATTTTCAGCTTTACCAAAAAAACTACGACATGATGTTATATCATTTTTTGTATTTAAAAATTGGGCAGTGAAAATAGGAGAGGATATTGTCCTAACTGATGCAGGAAAGTTCATGCAAGAGCGTGCTTATAATATGGCTACAGCGGCTTCATATGCGCCTATGCTTGATAATATCGCTACGCTTTTATTTGGCGATCCTAAAAAAGTATTCAAAAAAAATGCTCGTGGGGATGAATTACATGTTGATCGGACACTTAATGTAATAGCGAGTGGATTCCAACATGTAAGATATTTTGAAGATGTCAAAGAAGTTATTATTTCCATTTTTAACAAAACACCTTTTGAAACACAGCCGCGTTATATTATTGATACAGGTTGTGGTGATGGCACATTACTCAAGAAAATTTATGAAATTATCTGTGAAAAATCAGCGCGCGGCAAAACATTAGAACAGTACCCCTTATTTATGATAGGGATAGATTATAATAAAAAATCTCTTGAGGCGACGGAAAAGACTTTACAAAATATCCCACACTTTACTTTGCATGGTGATATTGGCAATCCATTAAAAATCAAGGAAGATTTAAAAAATCTTGGTATTCCTGATCCAGAAAATTGTTTACATATCCGATCTTTCCTTGATCATGATCGACCCTATATTTCGCCTATTGAACGTAACAAAATACAAGAGCGACTGACATTGAATTATCAAGGAGTTTATGTTGATAATAATGGTGCTGCTATCAATGCTGTAGAAATGGTGCAGAGTTTAGTTGAACACTTGTCTCGATGGTCATCTATCATTGCAAGACACGGATTACTTATATTAGAAGTGCATTGTTTATCTTCGGAAACTGTATCCTCGTATATAGACGAAAATGAAAGTTTTCATTTCGATGCATATCATGCATTTTCTAAACAATATTTAGTTGAAGCGGATGTGTTTTTGCTGTCAGCAGCAGAAGTAGGTTTGTTTCCAAAGATGGAATTTTCGCGTCGTTATCCGTCTGCTTTTCCCTACAGCCGAATTACTCTGAACTTTTTTGAAAAAAGAGAATACATAATACAACATGCTAAAAAAACTGATATTCCCGAATTATTAAAATTAGAAGAAGATTGCTGGCCTAAAAAATTACGCGCTAGTGTTTATGAAATAAATCACCGACTGGAACAGTTTCCACAAGGTCAGTTAGTTGTAAAAATTGCGAATCGTATTGTTGGTGTGGTCTATACCCAAGCAATTATCAATAGTGATGAGTTACAAACTGTTTCTTTTGAAAATGTTTCTAAATTACATAATGCAAAAGGTAAAATAATTCAGTTACTCGGTATTAACGTAGCAACCGATATACAACAGACTGGCTTAGGAAATCAACTGCGAGAATTTGTTCTTTGGTGGGCCACCTTAAAAAGCGGAATTGAAAAAGTAGTAGGTGTGACGCGCTGCAAAAATTATGTCGAAAATTCACAGCTTTCGATGCAGCAATACATAAAAAAACATGACGAAACTCAAGGCGGCATTGACCCTATATTACGTTTTCATACCAGTTATGGAGCACAAATTAAATCTATCCTGCCAGATTATCGTCTTGATGATGAAGATAACCGAGGCGCTGGCATACTCATTGAATATGATTTATTTAATCTTACAAATACCAGTTCAGTTAAGGATGAACAAATCGTACATCCAATTAAGACAAAAATATTACCGAATAATAATATTGTTGATGCAGTTAATAAGTTTGTTAAAAAATTAATTCCTGAAACCTACCGTAGCCAATATTCTCTTACACATCCGCTTAGAGAGATGGGGCTGGATTCACTTGCGTTATTAGAATTAAGAACATTAATAAATCAGCAGTTTGGCATTAAACTGGATCCTACTTTTTTCTTTGCATATAACACACCGAATGCAATTATAGAATATTTAAGTCAGCAGGTTATTTCGGATGTGCCAGTCAAATCTGAGGCAACAGCGGCGGTCAAGACTGAAATTATCGATGATGCAAATGAGCCGATTGCCATCGTTGGTATCGGCTGTCGCTTTCCAAAAGATGTCAATAATAGTGCTGATTTTTGGCAATTAGTAAAAGAAGGCCATAGTTCAATTACAGCGACTCCAGAACAGCGTAAAAAGAGCTTAGGTGATTCAATTTCTTACGGCGGATTCTTAAAAGACATTGACTGTTTTGATGCAGATTTTTTTCATATTTCACCCCGGGAAGCTGAACTCATGGATCCGCAGCAACGCATTTTGCTTGAGGTGACTTGGGATGCTTTGGAACAAGCTGGGATCTGTGCAGATCAGCTAAACAATACAAAAACAGGCGTTTTTATTGGTGTATTTTCGCATGATTATGAAATATTACTGACAAAAAATAAAAAGCATCGTGATCTTGATGCATATTACGCAACAGGCAATTCAATGTCTGTTGCAGCAGGTCGATTATCTTATATTTTAGGTTTGCAAGGACCATCAATTGCTATTAATACAGCTTGCTCCTCATCGCTCGTTGCCGTTCATCTTGCTTGCCAAAGCTTGCGTAATGGTGAATGCGAACTGGCTATGGCAGGTGGTGTTAATTTAATTTTATCACCAGAATTGAATATTGCATTTTCCAATGCTGGCATGTTATCGCCTGAAGGAAAATGCAAAACATTTGATGCTAACGCTGATGGTTATGTGCGTAGCGAAGGCTGTGGTGTTATTGTCTTGAAGAAATTATCTCAAGCTGTTGCTGATGACGACACTATTTTGGCTTTAATTCGAGGTTCAGCTGTCAACCAAGATGGAAAAAGTAATGGTTTAACTGCACCGAGTTATATTTCTCAAGCACAGTTACTTCGTGATGCATTAAAATCAGCAAATGTAGCTGAAAATTCCATTAGTTATCTTGAAGCACACGGAACAGGAACTTCATTAGGTGATCCGATAGAAATCAAAGCGATTACAGAAGTTTACGGTTCAGTTAATGGAAAAAATTATCCATTGATGATAGGTTCAGTAAAAACCAATATGGGTCACGCTGAGGCTGCTGCTGGAATAGCTGGACTTATTAAAACAACACTGATGCTGCAAAATAAGCAGATTCCAGCTAATTTACATTTTAATCAGTTAAATCCACATATTCAGATAGAGGCTCAATCTTTTAAATTTCCAATGCACTTAATGCCATGGACAACTGATAGTGAATTTCCCAGACGAGCAGGGGTCAGTTCTTTTGGATTCAGTGGGACAAATGCGCATGTGATTCTCGAAGAAGCACCTGCATCTAATCAGCGGTCACAAATAACCTCAAAACTTAATTATCTTTTTGTCTTGTCTGCAAAAACAGAAACCGCATTAAGACAAAGGATATTGGAATTAAATTATTGGATAGAAAATCATTCTCTACCAGAACAGTTAGCTACAATTAGCTATACGTTGAATGTAGGCAGATGTCATTTTGCGCATCGATTCGCTGTTGTTGCAGGCACACTGGAAGAGCTATGTGCTGCACTTAAATCGTATGAAATCAATACGACTACCCCAGTCAACAGTTCATCGCAAGAATGTGTCGATAAACTGTTAAATGAAATTTCGCATATACAGCATTTGTCTGTTGGAGAGAATCGTGAAAAATTAAATCTATTGGCAAAATATTATCTAGAAGGGTGCAATATTGATTGGGAAAAATTACATCATGGTGAGCTTAAGAAAAGACTATCGTTACCAGTGTATCCATTTGCAAAAGAACGCTATTGGTATAACAGTTATCAAAAAACGATGCCACTTAAAATTGAAAAATCAAATAACGTTACTTTAGAAGTGACCTCAGATGGGATAGCTATTGTAAGAATGATTGATCGTGATGGAAAAAATCAATTATCATTTCAATTCTTACAAGCAATAGAAAATCAATTCTTGGAATTAAAAAATAATCCTGACGTAAAAGTTGTCGTTCTAACGGGTTATGACGATGTTTTTTGTTTAGGTGGCTCAGAAGAAGTTTTGCTTGCCATTTCAAGAAGTGAAGTTAAATATACGGAATTATCATTTCTGTATCGTGGTTTGTTGGATTGTCCTGTGCCAGTCATCGCTGCAATTCAAGGTCATGCTTTTGGTGCAGGTCTCGCATTTGGCTTGTATGCTGATATGGTCGTGATGGCAGAAAATAGTTTATATGCTGCTAATTTTATGAAATATGGCTTTACTCCAGGCGTAGGTTCGACGCTCATTTTTCAAGAAAAACTATCCAGCGCATTAGCCACTGAAATGATGTGGACAGCAAAAGAATACACTGGTTTAGAATTAAAATTACGGGGTGCATCCGTATCATTCAAAAATAGCGCTGAAGTGTTTTCTGAAGCTATGATGATTGCGAAAACGCTGGCAAAAAAATCAATCCAGTCATTGAAAGTTTTTAAACAGAATATGTCGGAATTAATGCTGGAAAAATTAGCTAAAACGATAGAGCGTGAATTGCAAATGCATAGCGATATTTTTGCAAATTCTGATTCTACGGAAAATATTATAAAATATTTTAGTAAAGTCAATAATAATGAAAGAATAAACCTCCAACCAAAAATAGAACCTCACGAAATTATCGACACTCCTCAAATTTCACATGTGGATAGTACAAAAGAATTGCTGCAGATAGTTTCAGCGAAGCTTCATATTCCAGAAGAGAAAATTGATACCCAGCGTAGTTTTAAAGAATTAGGCGTGGACTCAATTAGTGCTGTTGAAATTGTGAGAGAAGTGAATAAATTATTTCACCTTACAATTGAAGCTGCCATGATTTATGATCATCCGACTATTCAACAGTTTGCGCAATATATTGGGAAGGAAATTAAACCTTCTTACGACAATAAGCAGTTAAAAATTAATAAATCAATCGCATTAGAAAAAACACCCCATTATTCAAGTGAAAAAATAATTTTAACTGAAACAAAACAATCGCCTCTTCAACTGGCTACTTCTGCAGGGCGCATCCGTCTATCCGTAAAAGAAGAGCAACATCAAGTTGATTTCGTACCAAGCAGAACCCAAGAGACAGATAGTTCTCTCACAGATATTGCCATTATCGGTTTTGCTGGGCATTTCCCCGGCGCAGAAGATATAGACTCATTTTGGGATAATTTATCATCTGGCATATCATCAATTACCGAAATCCCTAAAGACAGATGGCGAATTGAAAATTTTTATGATGCGAATCCAGAAAAAACCAATAGAAGTAATAGTAAATGGGGCGGATTTCTCAGCGACATTGATCAATTTGATCCATTATTTTTTGGCATATCTCCTGCTGAAGCAGAAGAAATGGACCCTCAACAAAGACTTTTTTTACAAGAAAGTTGGAAGGCATTCGAACAAGCTGGCTATACTCCGGAATCTCTATCAGGTGTCAAGTGCGCCGTTTTTGTGGGAGCGAGTGTAGGTGATTATGCAAATAAAATTAAACAAGCAGGAATTGACCCTAGTGCCCATTTGTTAATTGGCATGAACAGCTCAATTTTAGCTGCAAGAATTTCTTATCTTCTAGATTTAAAAGGCCCAAGCGTCGCAATAGATACTGCATGCTCATCTTCTTTGGTTGCCATCCATCAAGCTTGTCAAAGTCTTTGGACGCATGAAAGTGACATGGCTTTGGCCGGTGGCGTTTGTGTGCTCACAACGTCTGAAATGCACATTATGACCAGCAAAGCGGGTATGTTATCGCCAGAAGGTCAATGCAAAACCTTTGATAATTCTGCTGACGGTTTTGTTCCAGGTGAAGGAGTGGGGGTTGTTTTATTAAAGCCACTCAGTAAAGCCATTCAAGATAAAGATACGATATGTGGAGTCATTAAAGGCTCTGGTATCAACCAGGATGGAAAAACAAATGGAATTACAGCGCCGTGTGTAAAAGCACAGACAGCGTTGGAACTAGAAGTTTATAAACGTTTTCATCTTGATCCACGAACAATTAGTTATGTTGAAGCACATGGAACAGGAACAAAATTAGGTGATCCGATAGAGGTCAGTGCTTTAACGCGGGCATTTAGAAGCTACACAGATAGCAATCAGTTTTGTGCAATCGGATCGGTTAAAACAAATATTGGTCATTCATTATTAGCAGCAGGCATAGCCAGTTTAATTAAAGTTCTTTTATGTTTGAAATATAAAAAATTAATTCCCACACTCAATTATAAAAATCAGAATGAACATATCAATTTTCACAATAGTCCATTTTATGTCAATACAGAGCTAAAAAATTGGGAATCGAGCTTGGGTGTACCAAGACGAGCAGCAATTAGTTCTTTTGGCTTAAGTGGAACGAATGCGCACATGGTGATTGAAGAAGCACCTGAAGTCTATGCTGATCAGCCAATTGAGAAACCTTATTATCTTATTACTCTCTCTGGTAAAACTGAAAAAGCACTTAAACAGCGAATTGTCGATTTAGCAAATTGGTTAACTAAAAATAGACCCTCATTAGGAAATATTAGTTATACTTTAAATGCGAAAAGAGCACACTTTGCATGGCGTTGTGCATGCGTCGTAAAATCATTTGATGAATTGCTTGAAACATTGCTTCACAATTCACTCAAATTAGAAAAAATATCATTTAGTCCAGAATCTCTTTACCAAGAAAAATTGTCTAAAATACAAAATGAAATCGGTGAAAGTCCATCATTTGATATTTTATCTTCTTTAGGCGATTTATATGTAAAAGGGTGCAATATTGATTGGAATAAATTGTATTCGAATAAGGCAGAAAAAATTATCTCTCTGCCCACTTATCCGTTTTCACGTGATAAGTATTGGATTTCAAATGATAACCAGCTGATAAAAATCGTGACGTCAGAAATTCTACGGATCGCTTCCATATTGTTAAAAATAAAAGTTGAGGATTTGGATGTTCAACAAAAAATAAGTGAATATGGTCTAGATTCTATTGGTATGACATCATTCATCAGTGCTGTAAATAAGCGATATAACTTGACACTTTCTCCGGCGATGATGTATGAACATGCTACATTTGAAAGCTTCATCAAGTATTTGATCAATAACCATCGGCATTCATTAGAAACCGATTTGCCACCACCTCCGAGTTCTCCGCAACCCACTCGAAAAACAGTGAAACAAAATTCAGACGATATTGCCATTATTGGCATGAGTGGAATTTTTCCAGGAGCAACTAACACCGAACAATATTGGGAAAATTTAGCGAGTGGAAAAAATGCTGTGCAAGAAATTCCGAAAGAACGATGGGATTGGGAACAGTATTATGGAGATCCATTTGCGGAACCTGGAAAAACAAAAGCGAAACAAGGTGGGTTTATAAATGATATTGCACAGTTTGATGCCGCATTTTTTAATATTTCACCGCGTGAAGCAGAATTAATTGATCCACAACAACGACTTTTTTTACAAGTAGTCTGGCAAGCGATTGAAGATTCAGGTCATTCAACCGCTGAATTTTCTAATATTAAAACGGGTGTTTTTGTGGGTGTCGTGAGCTCTGATTATGCAGAGCTGTTACAAAAAAATGGTATTACTGATGCCTCCACAATAACAGGCAACACTCGCACTATGATCGCAAATCGTATTTCATATATATTGAATTTGCAGGGTCCTAGCGAAGCAATCGACACCGCCTGCTCCAGTTCACTGGTTGCGGTCCACCATGCAGTTCAAGCTATTCGTAATGGAGATTGTGATGCGGCAATAGCCGGTGGAGTAAACGCAATATTAACGCCAACTTCTTATCTTGCTGCTAGCAGAGCAAATATGTTGAGTGAGGACGGGAAATGTAAAACATTTGATAAAAATGCCAATGGTTATGTTCGTGCAGAAGGGTTAGGCGCTATCGTGCTTAAATCATTGGCGAAGGCAAGAGAAGATGGCGATTATATCTACGGAATCATTAAAGGCTCTGCTATTAATCATGGTGGACATGTCAGTTCACTCACGGTCCCCAATCCAAATGCACAAGCTGATGCCATAGTGTCGGCTTGTCGTCACGCAAATATAGCGATTGATAACCTGAATTACATAGAAACACATGGCACAGGAACTGCTTTAGGTGACCCTATAGAAATTAATGGTTTAAGAAAAGCATTTAATTTATTGGCAGATGAGCAGAATACAAAATTAAAAAATCATTATTGTGGTTTAGGTTCTGTTAAAACCAATATAGGACATCTTGAATCTGCAGCAGGCATTGCAAGCATGATAAAAGTTTTGCTTGCGATGCAGCACCAAGCACTTCCAGCTAATCTGCATTTTGTGGAATTAAATCCTTATATTGAAATTAATGACACTCCATTTTATCTCGTCAATAAAGCACAATCTTGGCATGCATTAAATGACGATCAAGGAAATAAAATTCCGCGACTCGCGGGTGTGAGTGCATTTGGATTTGGTGGGGTTAATGCGCATATTATTCTTGAAGAAGAAATAAAATTGCATGTAGCATCTTCTCAAACTAAACCTTTTTATTTAGTGACGCTAAGTGCAAAACACGATGAAAGTTTAAAACAAAAAATAGTCGACTTGCGTGATTGGGTGAAAAAAAATATAGCGACAGCTGATTTAGAATCGATTAGTTTCACTTTAAATGTTGGCAGAGATCATTTTAAATCACGTTGCGCAATCGTAACAAGCTCATTAAATGAATTACTTGAATTATTAAATGCTCTTGCAGAAGGCCAACAACAGAGTAATTGCATTCTTAGTTCCTCTGCAGAGGCTAATGATAAGTCTGAAGTCTATCGTCAAAACCTGTTAGCATTAGCCGATTTATATATAAACAATCATCCTGTTGATTTCGATGCATTACATGTTAGTGAGAAAAGGAAACGTATAGCATCACTACCTTCTTATCCTTTTATTAAACAGCGCTATTGGTTTAATACAAAGACCCCTACATCGATAGTGAAAATAGAAGACAATACATTGAGTTTGCATGAGCTAACTGTACACTACTTGCAAGATGTATTTGCAGAAACATTAAAATTGCCAGTTAATCAAATTGCCGTTAACGCTACTTATGAAGTATTTGGTGTTGAATCTTTACTGGGTATGGAAATAATAAAACGATTAGAAGAAAATTTCAGCACATTACCAAAAACATTGCTTTTTGAAAAAAATACCATTACTGATTTAGCAGAATATCTACAAAAAAAATATCAACCTACATTGCAAAAGTTATTCTCAAAGTCAGAAGTTGCTAGTTTAAATCAGGTGGTAACACGAGAAATATCTAGCCAGTCACTACAACCGCATTTAGAAAGTATTGCCATTGTCGGCTTAAGTGGCACTTATCCGATGGCAAAAAATATCAGCGAATTTTGGTCTAATTTGGAGAAAGGCTACGATTGTATTTCAGAAGTGCCGCCAGATCGCTGGAATTATAAAGATTATCCTGTGAATATCGGCGGAGAAGACAAATATTTTAACCAAGGTGGATTTATTGCTGATATAGATAAATTTGATCCATTATTTTTTAACATTTCTCCGCGAGAGGCATCATTATTAGATCCACAAGAAAGATTATTCATGCAATCAGCTTGGGAAACGTTAGAAGACGCAGGCTATACTCGAGAAAGTTTGCAGCGTAATGTGAATAATAACGTGGGTGTGTTTGTCGGTGTCACTTATAATTTTTATCCATTATTCATTGCTGAAGAGTGGCATAAAGGCAATCGTATTCCACTTGATATCCAATTATTTTCAATTGCTAATCGTGTTTCATATTTTCTAAATTTAAAAGGCCCTAGCCTTATTATTGATACAGCATGTTCTTCTTCTCTGGCTGCAATTCATTTGGCCTATGAAAGTATCGTACGGGGTGAATGCAGTATGGCAATTGCTGGCGGTGTTAATTTATCACTACATCCTAGTAAGTTTCACATGCTTGGCAGTTATAGCTTTATGTCGGAAGTCGGTAGGTGCACGAGTTTTGGTGCAAATGGAACTGGATATGTGCCAGGAGAAGGTGTTGGTTCGGTTTTATTGAAACCATTGTCAATGGCGCTAAGAGATAATGATCACATATATGGTGTTATTAAAAGTAGCAGTATGAATCATGGCGGTAAAACAAGCGGCTATACAGTTCCTAATCCTAATGCGCAAGCAGAATTAATTAAAAATTCAATTGCAAAGGCAAATGTTGATCCACGCACTATTACTTATATTGAAGCACATGGTACGGGAACTGCTTTGGGTGATCCAATTGAAATTAGAGGATTACAAGAAGCATTTGAAGATTACACGCAAGATAAACAATTTTGTGCAGTAGGCTCAGTGAAATCAAACATCGGTCATTTAGAATCTGCAGCTGGAATTTCACAATTGACGAAAGTGTTACTCCAGATGCAGCACAAAAAAATTGTTCCCTCATTGCATTCAAAAGAATTGAACCCATATATTGATTTTGATCAAACTCCATTCTTTGTGCCACAAACACTGAGTGATTGGAAATCAACTGATGGGCACCCGTTACGTGCGGGAATTAGTTCATTTGGTGCGGGTGGAACAAATATCCATTTAATTATCGAAGAGCATATTGCTGATCGTACTCAAATAAGCAAACCAAATACTAATCCGTGCATCTTTATATTATCCGCTTTAAATTCAGATCAATTACATAAATATGCAGAAACTATGCTGGCGTATTTAAGAGCGAAAGAGAATAAAAATATTTTACTAAATGATATTTGTTATACTTCACAAATTGGGCGTGAAAGCATGCCATCAAGATTGGCTGCTTTAGTTATGACACATGATGATTTAGTGAATAAATTAACATCGTACGTTGAGCAACCTCAGCAACTCTTGGATCAATTATGGTTGAATAACTCAGTACAAGTTCACAATAACCGCGAAAATTTGAATGAGTGGATGCAACAAGCTCAGTATGGAAAATTAGCACAAGCATGGGTTAATGGCGCTGCAGTTTCGTGGGATTTACTTTATATCAATCAAACACCTCAGCGTATTTCTTTACCCACTTATCCTTTTGCTAAAAGACGCTGTTGGATCGCATCTCAATCTACTCCTGTTATCAAGGTAGAACCATTAAATGAAACACCCGCAGAATTCGACGAATGGCTTTACGTAACCCGTTGGGAGAAAAAGCTGATTGTAGAGCAGTTGAATAAATTGAATGAAACAAATCATTGGTTAATTTTTAGTGATAATGAATTAGGTCTTCACTTACAAAATGAATTAGGCAAAGAAAACTGCACGTATTGTTTTGCAGGGAAAAAATTTGAAAAAGTGAATAACAATGTATTTTATGTTAATCCGGAATGTTTGATTGATTTTAATGAGTTGTTTGCGGATATTGCTGCGCAACATCATCAACAATTTGCCGGCATTGTTTATTTGAGCTCATTTTTGGAAGAAACACAAAATACATCGGATCAAGATTTATGGAAAGTAGGGTTACAATCCGAATCAAGTCTTAAAATCTTTAATTTATTAAAATCGTTATCTCAGCAAAAATGGCAGCAAGAATTAAAATTCTGCTTAGTGACTCGAAGCAGTCAATCAGTAGCTGCGGAAAACAAAATCAATATCTGGCAACATCACTTATGGTCAATGGTAAGAATATTTGCTGCAGAGAATCCAGAATATAAAGCATTACTATTAGACTTGGAGCTAAAAAAACATTTAACAACCGATGCAAAACTAATTTCGCATGAGATACAGTGTTTATTGCCAGGTGAAAATCATATTTCATATCGTAATAATGAGCGTTATGTGCTTCGATTATCAAAATACTCTCATCGTTCAGCAATAGATAAACAAACACCTTGGCACGTGCCGGAAGCGGCTATTATCACGGGTGGATTAGGCGCATTGGGAATAGAAATCGCAAAATTTCTAGTGCAGCAAGGAACTAAATATTTACTTCTTGTTGGAACATCTGTTTTACCAGATCGGTCTGCAACTATCACAGATCCTTCTTTAAAAGAAAAAATAACTTACTTAATTGAATTGGAAAAATCAGGTGCTACGATTAAATATGTTTCAGCGGATGTGAGAGACAAAAGTAAAATGCAGGCCATTGTTGAGCAAAGTGAAAATGAATGGAAAAAACCTATTACCGGTGTGTTTCATTTAGCTGGAATCACAACAGATAATGTTCCTATCAACAAAATGTCTCAGAAATTATTACAAGAAGTATTATCAATAAAAATTCAAGGCGCTTTAGCGTTACACGATATATTTAATAAACCGGAAGTGACTTGTTTTGTTTTATTTTCTTCAATTTCCGCATTACCTTATTTTGGCATTGGTGGTCTCAGTGCTTATGCAATGGCAAATGAGTTTTTAAATGGCCTGGTTTTGTTTAGACGAAGTCGAGCTCTGTCAGGCATCAGTATTGACTGGGCTGCTTGGGCTGATAAAGGCATGAGTTTCAAGTATAACCATACTCAATATTTAGAGATGGTAGGAATGACCAGTGTTGCAATATCAGAAGGTTTAAAAATTCTGAAATCTTTATTAACAGAAAATCCAGCTGTTGTTGCTGTTTTTAAATTAAATTGGCAGAAGTTTTTACGCATTAACCCAGACGCAAAATGGTTAACATTCTTTGATAATTATGTTGATCAACAGCCAAAAAATAGTGATCGGTTTGTAACTGCTTCACTCGATCATGATCAAGTCACCACAGTGTTAATCGCTCAACTGGCTGAATTATTAGCGCTGGATAGTACGGAAATTGATGTCACAATTCCATTACAAAATTATGGGATGGATTCGATTATTGGTGTGAAATTTGTTGAGAAATTAGGTGAACATTTTCCTGATGCTTTATCTCCGATGGACCTTTATCGCTATCCAACGATTAGCAAACTCGTCAACTATCTTGTTCAAACATACCAACAAAAAAAAGCGATTACGTTTCCATTGAGTCTTAGTGAGAGTACATCTTCTGAGAAGATTATTTCTGATTCATTAAATGACATTGCAATAATAGGAATAGGTTGTCGTTTTCCCGAAGCAAATAATAAGAATGAGTATTGGCAGCTTTTAAAAGAGGGGAAAAATGTTATTTCTCCTATACCTGAGCAGCGATGGGAATTACTTAAAAATTCGGAAGAAGCATTGCTTCAAGATGAAGCTCAACATTGCCGTGGCGGATTTTTAGGTGACGTCACTGGATTTGATGCTTATTTTTTCGGTATCACCCCTCGTGAAGCAGTTAGAATGGATCCGCAGCAACGCCTATTATTGGAAGTTGCTTATGAAGCTTTTGAAGACGCCGGAATCTCAACAGAATCATTAGCAGGATCTTCAACTGGCGTTTTTACCAGCTTATACGCTAACCAGTTAAGTTATGTGCAGAAAATTGATACTGACATGGATGCTTTATATATTCCAACGGGTAATGCCGTTAGTATTGCTGCAAATAGATTATCTTATTTATTCGATTTACGTGGCCCCAGTGTTGCGCTAGATACAGCATGTTCCTCATCATTGGTTGCACTTCACCTAGCGAGTTTAAATTTACAAAATAAATTATGCGATACCGCGTTAGTATGCGCCGCCAATCTTAATTTATTCCCATCAATAAACGTGCTTTTATCTAAAGCCAAAATGTTATCGCCCGATGGCCAATGCAAAACATTTGATGCGAATGCAGATGGTTATGTGCAAGGTGAGGGTGTTGGCGTAGTAGTATTAAAACCATTAAGTAAAGCACTACAGGATAATGACCGAATTTATGCAGTCATTGCAGGTAGTGCAGTCAATCAAGATGGTAAAACAAATGGCTTAACGGCACCGAATGGTTTACAACAAGAAACCTTGCTAACTGCAGCATACGAAACTGCAAATATCGATCCAAAAAATGTGTCATATATTGAATGTCACGGAACCGGCACATTTTTGGGTGATCCTATTGAACTGCAAGCTTTAGGAGAAATCGTCGGTAAAGACCGTAGTGACACGAAACCATGCTGGATTGGTTCAGTCAAAACGAATATTGGACATCTAGAACCAGCAGCCGGCATAGCCAGTGTGATTAAAGTCATTTTGTCTTTGAATTATGGAAAAATTCCGCCACATCTAAATTTTTCGACACCTAATCCACACATTGCTTTCGATAAATACCATCTGCGTGTGCCAAAAAAATTGGAAGAATGGCCAGTATATGGTTCTTCTCGCATTGCTGGCATAAGTTCATTTGGATTTGGTGGAACAAATGCGCATATCGTTGTACGTGAACTTTCTAAAAATGAAAAATCGCAGACAATAACATCTCATGAAAATGAAGAAGAGATTTTCATATTATCAGCAAAAGATAGTATTGCACTTAAAATATTAATTGATAGGTGGTGTTTTTATTTAGAAAATAATTCAACGATTAATTTGTCTCAGATTTGTTACAACCTACACTTGAAACGCTCGCATTATTTGTTACGCATAGCAATCATTACAAATAATCGGCATGATTTATATCGTATATTAAGTCAGTTAAAAACAACTTCTATAGAAAACTGGCAATCATCAGATAAAATTTTAATTAATATTAAAAAAGAAAAAATTAATTTTTCAATAGTCTCTGAGAACTCATCCTTGGTAAGTTTAGCAAAATCATATGTCAATCGCCTTCCGGTTGACTGGATAAAATATGAAGAATCGAGAAATTATCTTTATCTAGATATGCCACTTTACCCATGGCAACACAAAAACTATTGGCCAGAATTAAAAAATACTCTGAATCGAAATGATGTTAACTATTATCCTTTTTCACGAAAAAGGATTGCTTCGCCTTTAAGCATTAAGCAATTTGAATTCTGTTTTGACACAAAGACTATGCCTGAAATTGCAGATAGTTTTAATTTTCTTCACGCAGGTTACTACCTTGAAATGCTTGCTATTCTCACCAACCAACTTTTCAAACAAAATACTTTTACAGTTGAAGATTGTTCTTTCTTGGCGCCGATATTTATTCCAAATAATGCTGTCGTTAAAGTACAACTTATTTTGAAGGAAATTAATAACACTAATTTTTCATTTATTTTTTACAGTCATGCAGAAGGCGATCATTGGACTCAGCATGCCACTGGCAATATTCGATTAGATATCTTAGAACATAATAAAGCTAATAAGGTTAATAAAATCAAAAATCGATGTCCTGCGACAGGAACAGCAGAAACTTTTTTTGATAAAGTAACCTCAATGAGTATGCCATCCGGTGATAGTATACGTTGGACTAAAAATTATTGTTTTAATGATGACGAAATTCTATGTGAATTGAGCACGCCAAAATCAGCTGAGAAAAGTCAAAGTTTCCAATTAAACATTCATCTTGGAATTATTGATGGCTGTATTCAGTCGCTATTTATGTTACTGCCTAGTCAGTTTACTACACCTTATATTGCTTCACATATCAAGAAACTGACTTATTTCGGTGCCAAAAACACAGCTGCCTATCTGCACTCATCTCTAAAAAATATTCAGCCTGCAGGCGAAAAATATACTGGAGATTTTCATCTCATCGATAGCAATGGAGAGACTATCGTTTTCTGTGAAGATTTAACCATGACGCAGCTGAGTACGAATTCACAAATCGGCGTTATCGATAATAAAAAATTGGATTTATCCTTATTATCCACTCAAGAATGCACGCAGCAGCTTACTAATTATTTTATTGAACAGACAGCAAAAATTTTCTCCATGCCTAAGAATGAGATTGATATTAATCAATCATTGCGTGATATGGGCATTGATTCTTTAATGGCGATAGTCTTTGCTAGCGCAATAGAATCCAATTTGGGAGTCGCTTATCCCATGCAGGCAATTTTAAAAGGTCCAACAATCGTAGAAATGATTAATTTTATTGTAACGCGGATTTCAGGCCAATCTGTTGAAATTACTTCTAACCCTTGGATCGCCTATAGAAACAAACCGAAAAATGTGAAATCCCGATTATTCTGTTTTCCATATGGGGGAAGTGGCGCTTCGATTTACCATGAATGGCAAAAACATGTTCCAGATTCTATTGAAGTGTGCCCGATACAATTACCCGGTAGAGAAGATAGAATGAATGAAGTTCCTATTGATAACATGGAACCATTGATTGATGCCTTAATTGAAAATTTGCGCTTTGAACTCGATTTACCATTTAGTTTTTTTGGACATAGTTTTGGTTCATTGATCGCTTTTGAATTGACTCGCAACTTACGCAAACGTGGCTTGCCGCAGCCTAGTCATTTATTTGTATCTGCTTTTCCAGATCCACGTATTCCAACAAAAAGTTTGAATAATATCATTACTCAATTACAAGAAATTAATGTCAGTTTATTTGATTTAACGAATCCACAAGCCGTTAGTCAATTAAATAATGAAATTTTAGAAAAATTATTTACTATTTTTAATGAAAACGGGTTGACTGAATATAATGCCAATATCATGACAACAGAAATTACCAAGATATTATTACCTATTTTTAGCAGCGATATGAGTATTGTGAAAAATTACCAATATTATCATGAATCGTTATTAGATTTACCCATCACTGTGTTTACCGGTAAACGAGATACCTGGGTTACTTATGAAGACCACTTGGGTTGGGCGGAGCATACACGCAAAAAATGTCAGATATACTCTTTTGATCACGGACATTTATTTATAAGAGATAAACGTATTAAACGAAAAGTGATACAAAAAATAACGGATGTCATGGTCCAGAGTGTGGAACTTATTTAAGTTTCGCACCTTTCAATCCATCTTTTAGTAATACGGTGAAAGTGTCAGTATCAACAGGCCGGCTAAAATAATAACCTTGAATCATATTGCAGCCTTGTTCTTGCAAGAATTTTAATTGTTCTTTTGTTTCCACGCCCTCAGCGATGACAGTGACATGGATTTTTTTAGCTAAATCAATGGTGTTAGCAACGATTGCTTTACTGTCATTATTAGTCGCTAAATCTCGAATAAATGATTTGTCAATTTTTAACTTATCAATCGAGAATAATTTCAAATTATTTAATCCAGAATAACCTGTTCCAAAATCGTCAATCGATAACCTGAATCCCATTTTCTTGAGTTGCGCAAGAATAGGAATGGTTTCTTCATTAAATGCTTCTGTTTCGGTTAATTCAAGTTCAATATTTTTAGGGTTTAAACCTATTTCTTTAATAACTTTTTCTATCACATTTAAAATATTTTTTTGTCGCAATTGTTTTGCTGAAAGATTGATTGCAATTTTTAAAGAGGTGTATCCGCTTTTTTGCCATATGACTGCTTGTTTGCATGCCGTGCGAAGTGCCCACTCACCTAACGGGATAATAAGTCCATTAGCTTCAGCCAAGGGAATAAATAGTTCTGGTGAAATTTGGCCTAAGATTGGATTATTCCAGCGTATTAACGCTTCTCCTCCACAAATTTCTAATGTTTCGGAATTAACAAAAGGTTGGTAGTATAACGAAAATTCATTTTTTCCTATGGCATTATAAAGTTGGCTCTCAATCATTAATTTTTGCTGAACACCAAAATTAAGTTCAGACTTATAAATATTCACATGATTACCGCCTTGTTTCTTAGCAGATATCATAGCAGCATCTGCATTCATCAGAAGTGATTTAACATTTGTGCCATCACGTGGATAGATGCTGACGCCAATACTAGCAGTTAATTTAATCGCCTGTTTTTCAATATTGACTGGTTCATTTAAAATGGAAAATAGCTTTTCGACTATATTTTCTATGACATCATTTTTATACAAAGGTTCAATTATAATGACTAATTCGTCTTTTCGTGACAGAGTGACAGTAAAGTTTAAGGTTTGTGAATTATCTTTTCTGATTTCTTTTAAGTATCTATCAAAACGATTGGCGATGGCTTTAATGACTCGATTACCCGTTTTATGTCCTAGGCTATCATTGATTTTTTCTAATTCATTTAAAGTAAGGCAAACGACAGCAAAGAGATGCTTATCTTGATAGGCTGAATCAATTGCTTGTTGAACATATTCTAATAGTAAAAATTGATTTGGTAAGTTTGTTAATAAGTCATGTGTTGCTTGGAATTTTACTAGTTTGAGAGAATTTTCTAATTCAACTGTGCGTTCTTGCACGCGATTTTCAAGGAATTGATTGGCTTCTTCCAATTTTTTTCTGAGAAAAATATTTTCAAGACTCAGTATAAAAAAGTTTTTTACTAATCGGTAGGCGATGTAGCAAGCCATTAACGAAAACACAGATAAGATTACTGGGATAATACTAAGAGATATATTCAGATTTGGATCATGACCGGTAGTGATTATCGCATGGAATCCTGAATAGCCACGCGAAACAACATAGGGTAACAAAATGCAAATATTCGCAATGACACACGCAATATAATCAGTGATTGTTCCAAAACTAAATCCAACGATACAAAGCTGTAACCAAGTAACGATGTAGAGTTGATATCGCGCATCATGCGATGTATATAAAATACTTAAAAAACCCCACGATAAGCATAATAGTCCTAATATGACATGGTATTCTTTAGATGCTGAACGCCACTGCTGAGTTTGACTGGGGTGAATGAGGCGATTTTTATGAGCAATATAAACATTGATCGTGTTTGCCATCATCAGCAAACCATACCATGTGATTAAGTAGGACAGTTTTGTTTTATGATACAGCGCCAAGATAACAAAAAAGCCGATAAAGATACTGAGCAGCCAGCCTATCTTGACCATTTTATGTTGGAAATTATTCAGTTCTAATTGGACGTTTTCTTCCACAATGACCCACTCATTCGGAGTGAGCGTCACTAGTTTGGAGTTACTTCCTTTGTCTTTCTTATCTTCCATAATATCCAACAATATTTAGATTTATATTAGTGACGTTTTACTTTATATTATCACATGGCGCTAGACAGTTAAAAAGGACTTAAACATGCCTATGCTCAAAAGTAGAACAACTGCTTATTGCTTAATTGCATTTCTTTTACCAGCCATTTCAGCTCAAACAACAATGGCTTCAGATTTTAGTCTCCCGTTTGTCAGTATTTCGGATTTAGGGAATGTCTATTCAGGATGGGCAGCCGAAGCTTATGATGCAAGCACAACCTATACTAATCCTGCTGGATTAACTCTCATCACGAAACCACAAATTATCATTGCCGCTGTGGATGTTACGGGGCATACCCAGTTTCAAGGTACTGCAACCTCTTTACTTGGAGCGCCACAAACAGGCACTGCGACGGGTACAGCAGGAGGATTTGCTCCTTTACTTTATGCTGCTGCGCCTCTTGCCAAGAATATAGTCTTTGGATTTGGTGTAAATGCCCCATTTGGTTTGGGCACCAATTACCCAAAAAATTCAATCGTACGCTATGCTGCAACAAGAAGTCAGATTGTTGATGTAGATTTAAGTCCGAGCTTGGGTGTAAAAATCAATGATAAGTTATCGGCGGGTGTGGGTGTGGATTTTCAGCGTCTTACCGTGACGCTAGATAACATGTATGGTTTAGGTATTCCACCTGATTCAGAAGGTCAGAATCATTTAGCAGGTTGGGGATATGGTTGGCATGGCGGTTTATTGTATCAATTAATGCCATCGACACGCGTTGGGTTGAGTTATAATTCACAAACAATGTTCCATACTACCGGCGACAGCGAAGTATTTAGCACAACGGGCGAAACCAGAACCACTAATCAAAAAGCTAATACGCCGTTGCCTGCAAGAGCGCAAGTCAGTATTTATCATGAGGTAACTCCTAGATGGGCTTTGATGGGATCAATATTTTACGATCGCTGGAGCACCTTAAATCAAATTACATTAAAAAATACGATGACGACAGTTGGCATCACTCCGGTGACTATTTTGTTGCAGTATCATGACACGTTTGATTTCGCTGTCGGTACCAATGTTAAGGTCACTGAAAAATTAATGCTTCGTACGGGTGTTCAGTTTTTTAACACCCCATCAAATAATCGAGACCGTTCTGTTACTGATCCAGTAGGTACGATGACACTTCTGGGTGTTGGTGCGCATTATCAACAGAATGCTTACATTGGCTATGATGTGGGCTATGCTCATGACTTTTTTGAACAGACGGTAATAAATTTTGTTACGCCTTTTAATACCGTCATAGGCCATTCCACTATGGGCACTAATATTTTTGGTTTACAGGTAACGTGTAATATATAGAAACATTTGGTAACAAAAATTTCTGTTGGATAATTCATTCATCTTGTTGAAATCCTGAGGCATCGTCAAACCGAGATCGTGTACCTTGCGGAAGAACTGCTCTAGTCCCGCTGGAAACTGCAGCCGCAATCGTATCCATTACTTTTGATGCCTCTGTCCATCGATCATTATCTTCAGGCTTTGGCCAAGCTGATGTTTCAACGATAACGATGTGTTTTGTTGGATTGATATAGATAATTTGTCCGAATATACCCAATGCTTTAAAAACATGGTCACTATTATTAGTCGGAATCCACCACTGATAACCGTAGCCCTCATTTTCATCGACTGGTTTTTCGAATTTGGCCGGGGTAGTCGCTGCTTTTATCCAATCAGATCCTACAATTTGTTTTCCATTTAGCGTACCACCGTTCATCACCATTAAGCCAAATCGGCCATAATCACGCACCGTTGCGCTAAGAGTGCCAAACGCACATTGATCTCGTTGAGCTTTTGCTCGATAGATGAAAGCATCGCTTTGTGCGCCAATTTTACTCCAAATTTTTTCTTGGAGGTATTCGTTATAAGGGATGCCAACAGCCTTTTCAAGAACCAGGCCTAGCGCTTCGGTATTCTCATTTTCGTAATCAAAAATAGTGCCCGGTTTAATTTTCGGATTAGCTTTTGTTTCTTTGAGTAAATCGGTGAAAGAAGGTATGCCCGTTAGAACAGCTCCATTGAATCTGTGAGTAGAAGGATCATAGGGATCGTAACTCAATTTAACACCCGTCGCCATGACTAACGCGTCCTTTAGCGTAACACGGTTGAATCCACTATCATTCAACTCTGGCAGGTATTTTGTGATCTGATCATCAACACTACTTATTTTATCTTCTTCAACTGCAATGCCAATCAGTGTTGACGTCATTGATTTTGAGACCGAATTTGATAGAAACCTAGAGTCTTTATTCGCTCCATGAAAGTAGCGTTCATAAATAATTTGATTATTTTTTAATATGAGAAAGCCCGTCACATCATTCCGTTTCATGTACTGACCTAATGTGTAAGTATGATTTCTATATTTATAATTTGTAGTAAATGAACCAGTTGGTTTTTTTAATGGGTAAATCGCACCTGAACGGCGAACCCAATCAAACTTAAAATTCAATTTATCCATATGATGAAAATAATAGTAATTATAAGGCTGGACAAAATAACTATATGGCCCCGTCATCAGATCAGGCACTTTAATTTTATGAATATCGATGGTCGATACTGCTTGAGATGCGTTAGCAGTATAAGTTACCGCAAACATAGCAAAGGCAACGTATTTGAGCACAATTAGTATTCTATGGTGAGCCATTAAAAAGTAATACGAGAATGATGCACAGAATCCTTTCATATAACTTTCTCCAAATCATAGCTCAGGGTGTTAGTTTTAAAAAAAATTGTTCGGTGACGAAAATGAGCATTTATATTACCTGAGATTCAAATTCATTTCCGCAAGAAATGCAGGCCATATTGTCGGTTTCATTATGCTGGAATTATCTGAAGTCGATTTCAATATACGGCAATCAAATTATACAGCCATGTTACACAGGCCGATCGTTTTGAAGCAACTCGTAATCTGTCTTTATCAAAAGAAAAGCGGAAAAAAATATACCCGATCTAGTCTGATACTTATCCTAATTTAGCGTTATGCCCTGCTGAAATCGTCTTTTGAAAAAATTGAAATTGCCTTCTGAAACTGACAAATTTCGTAATAGCGTAGCATGAGTATCTTGTTATAACTATAGATAATGATGCTTATCTATAGTTAATATTTATACAAAAATATCATTGTAATATCATTATACCAATGTTAATTTAACGATGAATGATAAAATACGAAATAATCAAAGGAACTTTTTTACCATGGCCCGTCCTGGAATTACCAAAAATGATGTCTTTAAAGCGGCGACACAGTTGGTGGGTCGGGGAACAGATCCAACGATTGAGCAAATTCGAGGAATTCTTGGCACTGGTAGTAATTCCACTATTGCGGGATTCTTGCGTGAATGGCGTGCGTTGCATGTCAAAGGGGAAGCTGACTCACTAAGCGATGTCCTGCCGGCGGAGTTTATAGGGCTAATGAAAGGGCTATGGCAGCGGTTGTTAAATCAATCAGAGAGCAAGGTTACTGCTATTCAACAGCATAATGAACAACATGTTTCTAGCCTTAACGCTGAGCTCAGTGCGCTAAAACTGAGTCATTCACTCTTACAGCAACAAAACGAACAACTGAAACAAGAGAAAAATTTGTTAATCAGTGATAAGCTCGCATTGGATCAGGTTGTGATCAAGAAAGACCAGGAAATTACTTCTCTTACTACCTATAATGAAGGCTTGTCTGCTCAGATCACCGAAAAAGAATACTACCTTGCCGAGCTCCGCCGCTTGCACAAACAAGCACAAGAGAATTTGGAACATTTCCGCGAAGCGAGCCGCGAACAACGTCTCTTTGACCAAGAGCGTCATAGCCAGCAATTACAAAATGCAGAAAGCAGCATTAGACAATTACAGCAGGAACTGGCTATTGTCACCCAAGAGAAATTAACGATAATGCATCAAGCTGATATAATGACGCATGAAAAAGATGCGCTACAGAAACTGTACGAAACGACAACGCAAGAATACGATAAACTGGAGAACGAATTAAGTCACTTACAAAAAGCGCAGGGCGAAAGTGAACACAAAGCACAGTTTTGGCAAATGGAATATGAAAAAGGACAAAAAAAAATAGATGACCAGAACCTTATGCTACTTAATTTGCAAAAACAGATAGCAATATTATCGCAGCAATTAAGTGCCACAAACGAAGCAACCCAAGAGTTAAAGGCACAACATAAAATGCTTTCCCATGAAAAATGGGAGGTTGTACAAGAAAGGGCACACTTGATGGGCCAGTTAAAACAAATGCAGGAAATGATCGGAATTAAATGAGCCAAGTCAATAGGGTACGTAGAGGGCATATAACATGGCAAATGCATTAGATGCATTAACAATAAAAGGGTTCAAGTCTATTCTAGAACTTGATAACTTTAAGCTTAATAAGTTGAACGTTCTTATTGGCGCTAATGGTGCTGGAAAGAGTAATTTCATCGAAATTTTTCGCATGCTAAGAGCAATGATGGATCAGAATTTTGCTAACTACATTCTGACTAACGGTGGTTCTGATGATTTTCTATTTAATGGTCCAAAACGAACCTCATCCATTCTTGCCCAATTTTGCTTTGATCTGAATAAATATGAGTTTGAGCTTGAGCCTACTGTGAGTGAAAAGTTTGTTATCAAACGAGAGGCACAAAAATATGAACTTGGTAACTGGAATATCATTGGCTTCAATCAATACGAGAGCAATCTCACTGCTGTGAAAGATATAGCAGGGCTAACATCTAAACATGGTGTTGGGTATTATGTTTATCAAGCCATTTCAGATTGGATTGTTTATCATTTTCATGATACTAGTTCAAGCGCGCCTATGCGTAGATCAGAAATTGTAGAAGACTATAAGCAATTGCGATCTAATGCTGCCAATTTAGCACCATTTCTTCTTTATCTTAGAACACAACAGGAAAAATATTATCGTGAGATTATTAATGTAATCCAATTGGTCGCGCCATTCTTTGATGATTTTATTCTTGAGATTGTGAAAAAAGGTGAAAAGGATACTGTTAAACTGAGTTGGAAACAAAAAGCCTCGGATTATCCAATGCAGCCTTATCATTTTTCTGATGGCACAATACGTTTCATTTGCTTAGCGACGGCATTATTACAGCCTAATCCTCCATCGACGGTTGTTATCGATGAGCCAGAACTTGGCCTGCACCCCTATGCGATTGAGATTCTCGCTGAATTGATCCAATCTGCCGCAGAAAAAACACAGCTTATCATTTCTACCCAATCACCCGCATTGATTGACTGCTTTTCCCCAAATGACATCATCGTTGTAAATAGGAAAAATGGCGCATCGATTTTTGAGCGTTTGGATACTAACGCACTGACATCCTGGCTCGAAGATTATTCGCTAGGCGAACTCTGGCGCAAAAATGTCGTCATAGGGGGACCAGTGCGTGAATAATATTGAAGTCTTCCTTGTGGTAGAAGGCCAAACCGAACAAACATTTATCCGTGATATTCTTGCACCTGAAATGGCACAAAAAGGCATTTATTTACATGCTGCATTAATTGGTAAACCAGGCCACAAAGGCGGTGATATTCGATTTGAACGTGCAAAGGAAGACATCGGAAATTTTCTTGCTCAGCGTGATGATATATTTGTCGGAACGATGCTGGATTATTTCAGGATTGATACATCGTGGCCTGGGTGTCATCTCGTTAACCAAAAAATCCAGGCAGGGATGAGGCTCACAGCTATTCAAAAAGCCAGCTTGATAGAGGAAGAGACTCTAAAAAAAATTACTGAATTATTCCCTGACTATAAAGCAGAAAAGCGTTTTATTCCTTACATTGAAATGCATGAATTTGAAGCATTACTTTTTAGCGATGCCAGCATACTGGCAAATAAAATTGGCGTTGAATTACCACATATTCAGAAAATATTAGATACATATGATAATCCAGAAGAGATTAACGATAACCCAGATAATGCACCATCGAAACGTCTTAATAGGCTTATGAGTAATTATCGAAAGGTTGCTATGGGAAAAACAATATCTGAAGTTATTGGCATCCAAAAAATTCGGTCACGATGCCCTAATTTTCATAATTGGCTTATCAAGCTAGAGAAACTTGAAGAGACACACACGGGGTGAATCAGCGACACAGCAACTTAAATATTGGAACGCAAAATTAGTCGAAATAAATGAGAATAATAATTAAAGCGTTCTCATTCTATAAAAATAAAAGGTGATAAAAATGTCTAAAATCGGAAGAAATGATGATTGTTCATGTGGCAGCGGAAAAAAATATAAAAAATGTTGTTTATCTCGCGATGTGATGATCCCACAGAAAATTACAAAAAATAGTCATAAATCGAAAAGAAAAGTTTTGGTAAAAACATTAACAAATGAATTATTTCAACCGATGAGATTGTATTACACTGTTCATAACAAGAATCAATTAGAAACTTGTTTTAGAAATTTAAAATGTTTGAAATATCATGAAGATTTAAAGGATTGGGTTGTCGAATATGCAGACGAAGCAGCTAACCTTGGATTAAGCGTTAAACCAAAACAAGTGCCAAAAGAGGCTCAGCCATTAATCATCGCAACAATTTACATAGAGAATGAAACAACTATGTTGTTGGATATTCGCTCAATTGAGCGTGCAAGTAAATTAATTGAGTTCGTCGATAAATATGTTCCAAAAAACATCGCTGAAATTACACATGCCGCAATTTATAATCAAGTAATCACTGTTTCTGGTGATAAAACTCAAGAAGGGTTAAATGATATTGATTACGATGACATTTTTAATCAAAAAAATATTTTTGTTGTCGATCCAGAAAAAGTAATTCGTGATGCAGAAGAAATTGCAGGAAAATATCAAAACAAAGATGAAAGACTACAAGCGATGATACAGAAAACACAAGACGATGCAAAGAAATCCTTACCGAAAGTAGAAAAATTTCCCGTTCATTTTTATGAGGAAGGGATTGGACAATTTTCCATGACATGCCAAATGCGTCAAGTAATTGCCATGAAGCATTATTATGGGGATGTTAATTATTCATTCTATGATTTAACGGAGGAATTTTTGAATAAACATTTGGATAAACTTCAATATGCTTAGTTCAAGACAAGAAGATAAAAGATAAACATTCGTTAAATTTTGTGTGGGCAGAAGCATTGGATTACATGAATTATCACAAAGAATCGAAATCTCAGAATTATTTAGAACAAGAAAAAGGATGCTATGAAGCCTTAAGCATAGCACTTTCGCCAACAGGACATCTTTATCTTTATAGTGACCCAGAAAATCAGGAATCCATTCCAACAAAATTGGCTAATACAATTGACTCTTTCTTTGCTATTAATGATGCAATTGGCCTTCTTCGATTAGGATTAACAAATACTGACACGCCATTATCAACGAGCATTTCTTTTTGGCGGCAGTTTGCGCAGTTATTTATAGCTGAAATTTGCAAGCTCAGTGGTGTAGATAGCAAAGATAATCATATGGAATTTAACGTTACTTTTTCTGAGCAGGATATAAATAGGCTAATTGACCAAGCACCTTTCATGCGTGGTGTAGAACACTTAAACCAAAATATTGCGAACATCCTTTGGCAAAAGTTAAACAAAGCCTTGGCAGAAGAACTCCTATCATTTGATGGCAATTTAGAGGCTTATCTTGCCGCTTATCATTCTGCTTGGAATACCGTTGGACGAGTTTGTTTCCATTTAGCAGAGAATAAGGCGAACACCGAATATCCTTTTGCTTTCATGGCAACTTATACCACAGGATTATCCAATGCTGCACGCGCTCAGCATGTGCCATTGGGACGAGCGCTAGAAGAGTATGCGGATGTGCAAAAAAAATCGCTTTTACTGGCGTTATTACTTCCCGTGAGTCGATCTTCGGAGAACAGTATTTTCCTGAAAAATTTAGTCGATACGGGGGCAATTTTCCAACCATTAGCGTGGACAGCTTATGATGCCCATCAGTTCCTTAAAGATATTCCATATTTTGAAGCTGCTGGTGTAATGGTGCGTGTTCCCAATTGGTGGAACCCTAAAAAACCTCCACGTCCGAGCATTAACATTGCAATTGGTAATAGCAACATAGGCACGGTGGGATTGGATGCTTTACTTGATTTTAATGTGCATTTTGCTCTACCGGATGGTGAGCAGATTACGCCTCAAGAATTTAAAACATTGTTAGAAAGTCTTGGACCACTCGTTCAGATTAAAGGTCAGTGGGTTGAGGTAGATAGCGGTAAACTTAATCAAGTATTATCGCATTGGCAAACAGTCGAACGACAAGTCAAGCGTGAAGGACTGTCATTTGCGGAAGGCTTACGTCTACTGGCAGGTGTTTCGACTCAGGCAGAATCAGCTATATCATCTACAGAGGTGGCTGTTTGGTCAAAGGTTGTTGAGGGGACTTGGCTCAACGAGGCATTAGCACGATTGCGTCATCCAGATATGGCTGGTGAAAAGATGCTACAGGCCATTTTAAAACATCATCTACAGACTCAATTACGTCCTTATCAAACACATGGTGTGCAGTGGTTATGGTGGCTTTATAACATGTGCTTAGGTGGTTGCTTGGCTGATGATATGGGGCTTGGAAAAACGATACAAGTATTATCACTCTTTCTCCTCATAAAATATCAAACCACAAAATCACGAAAACAAGAGCCGCATCTCCTGGTATTACCGGCCTCATTACTAGGAAATTGGCAAACAGAAATTAATCGTTTTGCTCCTAGTCTTCGTATATGGGTAGCACATAGCTCCGCTACGCATGATGAAAAGTGGAATATGCAAGATTCACCGCGATTATCTGAAATAGATGTTGTCATCACAACCTATGCTACGATACATCGGCTGCCTTGGTTAAATGAAACACCATGGGACATGGTTATTCTTGATGAAGCGCAAGCCATTAAAAATCCATCATCAAAACAAACCCGGGCTATCAAAGATATCAAAAGCAAAGTCAGATTTGTCTTAACAGGTACACCAATTGAAAATCGTTTATTAGACTTATGGTCACTATTCGACTTTGTTGCACCAGGTCTTTTAGGTTCTGCCAAAATTTTTGCGAATTACAGCAAACAGAAATCGGTACAAAAAAATAATGCTGACAAAAGTCATTTTTATTCTGCTGTGCGCCATCTTGTGAATCCCTATATTTTAAGAAGATTAAAAAGTGATAAACGTATCATTAATGATCTGCCTGACAAAACCGAAATGCAGACGTATTGTACGTTAACAAAACAGCAAATTGGCCTTTATCAACAAACAGTCGATGAGCTTGCCCACAAACTTGAAGAAGAAGTGGATGGTATAAAACGTCGTGGGTTAGTACTATCTTATCTTTTACGCTTTAAGCAGATTTGTAACCATCCTAATCAATGGTTGGGGCATGGCGATTATGACGCCGAAATAAGTGGAAAATTCTCGCGGCTCAAAGAGCTTTGCGAAGTCATTGCAGCCAAACAAGAAAAAGTTTTGGTATTCACACAATTTCGTGAAATTATTCCAGCCCTATATGAGTTTCTTACACCAATATTTGGAGAGCGGGGACTCTATTTACATGGACAAACAACCGTTAAAGAACGCGCTAAAAGAGTAGAGACTTTTCAGCAAGAGCGAGGAGCACCATTTTTTATATTATCGCTTAAAGCAGGCGGCACCGGGTTAAATCTCACTTGTGCATCACACGTCATTCATTTTGATCGCTGGTGGAATCCTGCAGTTGAAAATCAAGCCACTGATCGTGCTTATCGCATCGGCCAGAAAAAAAATGTATTGGTTCACAAGTTTATTTGTAGCGGCACCATCGAAGAGAAAATTGATGCTTTAATAAGTTCAAAAAAATCACTGGCAGATGAAGTCATCAACCAAGGTGGTGAGACAGTACTTACAGAGTTGTCTGATACTGAATTACTGAAAATGGTTTCGCTGGATATCCATCGTGCATTGGGAGAGAATTAGCCAAATTTTTATTTGGGGAAACGAAAAGCATGAGTCGATATGGATATGGCGGGTTTCCGCCTTATGTACCCGTTGCGGAACGTAGAAGAAAAGCAGCCCGTGAAGTTGAAAAGCTCAAAAAGAAAGGGCAGCTAATGCAACCAGTTGCTATAACCGGACGAACGATTGCTAATACTTTCTGGGGAAAAGCTTGGTGTGCTAATTTAGAATCTTATAGCGATTTTGACAATCGTCTGCCGCGGGGACGAGCCTATGTGCGTAACGGATCGGTAATTGACCTTAACGTTGTTGCAGGTGAAATTAGTGCCATGGTAAGCGGCTCATCCATTTACAAAGTAAAGATTACAATTTCACCCATTCTGTCTAATAAATGGGATGCGCTCGTAAATGAGTGTGTTGGAAAAATTGATTCGCTAATCGAACTCCTACAAGGAAAATTTTCTAAAAACATCATGGAGATTATTACCTGCCCTGAAAAGGGATTATTTCCACATCCTAAAGAAATACAATTAAATTGTTCATGTCCAGACTATGCTGATATGTGCAAGCATGTTGCTGCAGTACTCTATGGTGTTGGATCTCGTCTTGATGAGAGACCAGAAGAATTATTTTTATTGCGAAAAGCTGATCATGCCGAGTTAATCGCTCAAGCTGGAAAAACGACATTAACGCAAAAGCTTGCAACTAGAGGACACCAAACACTTGCGAATAACGACTTGTCGGCACTTTTTGGTATTGATATTGATAACGCAAAAAAAGTAAATTCTATAAAAGATGATTTATTAAAGAAAAAAATCAAAGGTAATGCGATAAAATCTAAAAAAGTTAAAATAAAAAAACCTACCTCGAAAATCAAGAAAAAAGCTATTAATAAACGCAAGGTTAAAACAGTCAGAAAAAAATGATAATGGCATACGAGCTAATGTCATTTTTAATGCATAATAAGTGATTGCGGTTATTAGCGGGATCCACCCCATTTGACAGAAAATTCGCCGTAATTACCTCAATAATCACGGCGAATTTCCGATTTAAGTCGTTTTTTTGGTCAATATAATTTTCAGATAATTATCTGTCATTATAATATCTCAAAATCAATTTTTATTTTTTAAGCAATACTCTTGCCAAACTAAAAATACAGCAGGTATGACAACAAGAGTTAATACAGTCGCACTAATCATCCCACCTACCATTGGTGCCGCAATTCGACGCATCACCTCTGAACCTGTTCCACCTAAAAACATGATGGGTAATAACCCACCAATAATCGCTGAAACTGTCATCATGATAGGCCGCAGACGCAATAAAGCACCTTCGATAATCGCTTCACGAATATCTTTTTTCGTTAATGCACGTTTTTCTTGTTCTGCAACTTTTCGTTGTTTTTCTAATGCTTGATTAAGATATACCAACATCACAACGCCTATTTCGACAGCAACACCTGCAAGTGCAATAAAACCAACACCGACTGCAACTGATAGATGATAGCCGAGTAAATACAACAGCCAGATACCCCCTACTAGAGCAAGTGGTAATGTAATAAGAATAATAACAACTTCAGCAAAGCGCCGAAAATTGAGATATAACAATAATGCAATGATCGCAAGTGTAAATGGCGCAACTGTATTTAAACGCTCTTTCGCACGTTCCAAATATTCATATTGTCCTGACCAGGAAATAGAATAACCTGCGGGTAACTTTATTTGCTGATTAATAATCTGTTGTGCATCTGCGACGTAAGATCCTAAGTCACGCCCTGAAATATCAATATAAACCCACCCATTTAGTCGTGCATTTTCACTACGAATCATGTCCGGCCCTTCAGTAATGTCTACGTTGGCCACTTCACTGAGCGGAATCACTGCACCCGTCATGGTCACTATCGGCAGCAAACGTAATTTTTCTAATGAATCACGAATTTCGCGCGGATAACGCAAATTGACAGGATAACGTTCACGTCCTTCAACAGTTTGGGTGACATTCATTCCACCTACAGCGGTTTCAATAATTTCTTGGATATCTTCGACGTTTAATCCATATCGTGCTGCTTTCAAACGATCAATATCAATGGTTACATATCGACTGCCAGCAACCCGCTCAGCAAAAACGGATGTAGTACCTGGAACTTGTTTCAATACTGTTTCAATTTGTTGGCCAATAGATTGAATGATGCTTAGATCAGAACCTGCGATTTTTATACCGACAGGAGTTTTAATTCCTGTCGCTAACATATCAATGCGAGTGCGAATAGGCATGACCCAGGTATTCGATAATCCAGGCAATTTGACCAGTGATTCCAACTCGGCACGAAGCTTCGCCATACTCATCCCAGAACGCCATTCGTTCTGGGGTTTAAACTGAATAGTTGTTTCCACCATTGAGAGCGGAGCTGGATCAGTCGCCGTATCTGCTCGTCCAATTTTTCCAAATACACTTTTCACTTCGGGAACCGTACTAATTAACTTATCTGTTTGTTGTAAAACTTGTTCTGCTTTTCCAATTGAAATACCAGGAAATGTAGTCGGCATATAAAGCAAATCGCCTTCATCCAATTCCGGCATAAATTCTCCGCCTAATCGTGACATCGGCCAGAAACCAATTAGCACAATAATGAGCGCAATAATTAATACTTTTCCCGGCGCTTTCAATATTGCATTAATAGCGGGTTTATAACTTCTTTGTAATAGACGATTGAGAGGATTTTCCTGTTCGGGCTTTATTCTTCCTCGAATAAGATAACCCATCAAAACTGGAACCAAGGTAACAGAAAGTATTGCGGCGGCGGCCATTGCATACGTCTTCGTATAAGCCAATGGCGCAAATAAACGGCCTTCTTGAGCCTGTAACGAAAAAACGGGCAAAAAACTAAATGTAATAATCAGTAATGAAAAAAATAACGGTGGTCCAACTTCCAGCGAAGCTTTTGTAATAATATCCCAATGATTTCTACTATCACTTTTTTCTAAATGTTTATGCACATTTTCAATCATGACAATAGCTGCATCGACCATCGCACCGATGGCAATCGCAATACCGCCGAGAGACATGATATTTGCATTAATGCCTTGGAGCCGCATCACAATCAATGCGATAAGAATACCAATCGGTAAACTAATAACAATGACGAGTGAAGAACGAAAATGAAAAAGAAAAGCAATGCAGATTAATGAGACAAGTATAAATTCTTCTACTAGTTTATCTTTTAAAGTATCAATCGCTTTTTGTATCAACGTAGAACGATCATAAGTTGTAATGATTTCTATGCCTTTTGGTAAACTCGATTTTAACTGTGATAATTTTTCTTTTACTGCAGCAATAGTCTGCATAGCATTTTGTCCATAACGCATAACAATAATGCCGCCTACGACTTCTCCCTGACCATTTAATTCTGTGACACCTCGCCTCATTTGTGGGCCTAACTGTATATCAGCAATATCTTTTACTAAAATGGGAACACCATTTTTTCCTAACCCAACGGGGACTTGTTCGATATCTTGAATCGATTTCATGTACCCTTTCGCGCGTATCATGTATTCCGCTTCACCCATTTCAATCGAAGAACCACCTGCCTCGCGATTTCCTTTTTGAATGGCTTGTTTTACTTGATCCAGTGTTAATCCATAAGCACGTAATCGATTAGGGTCTAATGTGATTTGATATTGCTTAACCATCCCTCCTGCCGTTGCCACCTCAGACACACCAGGAACTTTTTGTAATTCATATTTGAGAAACCAGTTTTGTATGCTGGTCAGTTGAGCTAAATCATGTTGTCCTGTTTTATCTATTAATGCATATTCATAAACCCAGCCCACACCTGTGGCATCAGGGCCCAAAGCTGTTTGCGCACCTGGCGGTAAACGATTCGCAATTTGACTAAGATATTCCAAGACACGCGAACGCGCCCAATAAAGATCGGTGCCATCTTTAAAAATAATATAAACATAAGACACACCAAAACCTGATTCTCCTCTCACAGTCACAGCACCAGGAACAGACAACATTGCAGTCGTCAGAGGATAGGTCACTTGATCTTCAACCACTTGAGGAGCTTGACCAGGAAAATCAGTTTTAATAATGACTTGAACATCAGACAAATCAGGAATGGCATCAACCGCTGTATTTTTTATCGTATAAAAACCCCATGCAATAATCAGCACGGTAGTTAATAAAATCAAAAACCGATTTTGTATCGACCAGCGAATAATCCCTGAAATCATGCGCCACTTCCTTTTTAATTCGGTATTTTTTTCATTTCAATAATAAACTGATTTTCACTCGCACTCTTTATAACAAACTGAACATGATCACCAATTTTAAAATCATTGAGATTGATATTGTCATCCACTGAAAAATCCATTGTCATCACCGGCCAATTTAAAGCAGGAATAGGTTCATGGATTAACGTCAGTGCATGTTGTGGAATATTTAATACTTTGATGATTCCTTTTCCCTCAATAATTTTTTCAGATGCTAACAATGAGGGTTGCTGTGTATTCGATGGCTCTTGGGTTGTATCAAGGCGCTCTAAACTAGGTTTTAAATTTGTTTCTGAATCAATTAAGAATTGACCAGAAGAAACAACTCGTTCACCTACTTTTAATCCAGAAAGAATTTCTACTCTATCTCCTGATTCCATACCTACCGTCACTGAACGTGCCTGAAAACGACCATTGCCTAACGACACGATAACCCGATCTCCTTCAGAACTTCGAATTAATGCTTCAAGTGGGATACTCAATGTATTTGGTTTTGGTTCAGACACTAAAAAAACATTTGCATACATGTTCGGTTTTAAAATTCCATCTGGATTTGTAAAATGAAATCTTACTTTAAGGGTACGAGTTGTCGGATCCAGTTGTGGATAAATGTATTCCACTTCTCCCGTCCATGTTTTTCCTGGAAATGCAGATATCCTTGCCTCAGCCACTTCGCCTACTTTTACTGAGCTCGCCTGATCTTCATAAATTTCAGCAATCATCCAAATACTAGATAAATCAACTATGCTCATGATTTGTGTATCAGGCGTGACATGCATTCCTTCGCGAACATTGAGCTCGGTGACAACACCATCTTGATGAGGATAAATATCTATTAATTGACTGGATTTTCTGGTTGTTTTTAACTGCTGAATTTGTTGATCAGAAATATGAAGTGCCTGCATTTTTTTAATGGAAGCATCCGCTATGGATTGGTCCCCGCTTCCCGAAGCAATCAAATATTCTTCTTGTGCATTCACTAAAATAGGTGAATATAATTGCAGAACGACTTGATCTTTTTTAACAACATCGCCTACTGCTTTTACAAACATTTTTTTCACCCAGCCATCAGCGTAGGTATGGATATGGCTGATTTTATTTTCATCTGGTGCAATATAACCAATTGCTTCAATTCGTTTTGCAAAATTCCCTTGCATTACAGGTGATATACGCACCCCAAGATTATTGACCAATGTTGGAGAAATACGAACCGTATTTTGATCAGTCGCTTGTCCCTCATCAGGATAAACAGGTGTCAGCTCCATACCCATACGAGACTGTCCTGGGCCTGGATAATGAATAGTGGGCTCCATCGCATCTACCCAATACATGGGTTTTTTTTCTGGGGAAGCAGTACCTGAATGTCGTCCAATAAAAATACCAGCAACAAGAGTCAATAGAATAATTGCTATTAAAATTGAGTCTTTTTTCATTCTCATTGTGTGACTCCTTCTAAATAAAGTAGAACTGCGCGTGTCTTAGCACGTTCGACTTGTATTTGAATTTGTTCAAGATGAATAGTGAGCTCATTACTGTAGGCGCGAAGAACTGTTGGTAAATCGGTAGTCGCATTTTTATAAGCTAATAAGGCAGCTTTGGAATTTTGCTGGGCTTCAGGAAATAATTTTTTATGATACAGCGTATCTCTTTTGGAAAGACTCTGCCAAATAGCGTATTGAACATCTAATTCCTGTACCAAATTTTTATAATGGATATTTCGATTCATCTCCGTAGCTTGAAGTTGATAAGTACTCGCACGCAAAGTTCGGTTTTGTCTATTGGTTGTAAAAAAAGGTAAATCAACTGTCACTTGGGCAGCAACAAAATTAGAACGTGTTTTACCAGAACCATCCATATAAGTGCCTTGTCGTATGCCATAACCCACATCTAGCATCCATCCAGGTTTATATTGTTCTTTAGCATATGCTACTTGATCAAAAGCCGCCTCAATATCAGCAAGATCAACTTTAAGTAAAGGATGCTCCTGTAATCGCGCTTGCAACACATGCATCGGCGGCGGATTCGACCAATTAGGTAAATTAGCAAATAATGGGCGATTTGCCTCATCTGCACCTATCCAACGGCCTAGCTGTGCATGCAAGACATCTATTCGCTGCTGAATTTGCGCACTCTCATCATTTAAGTGTGAAGATTCTAATTCCAGTTGCAATACATCGGATTGGCTTGCTTTGCTGTTGATGTATTGAGATTTGGTACTCTTTAATAAGCGTCGATAGAGTGCTTGGTTTGCTTGGACTATTTCTGCTGCTTTTGTCCAATAATATAAATCCAGCCATGTTTCACGTACGTTACGCAATAGTACCTCTGCTTGTTGTTGGACTTTTCGTTCTTCTGCGGTAGCAAGCGCTTGAGTCTGTTTAGACTTCATCGCAAGAGAATGGCCGCGTGGAAAAGCTTGTTGAAGACCCACATTTACCATGGTCATATCATCTTGAGTGAAACTAAACGAATTAGTCGGAACATTGGCAGCACCTACTATTAATTGAGGGTCTGATAATTGACCATCTGCAATAGATTGTTCTTTTAAAGCACCTGCATTTGCGCGCAATTTTTCTAGTTCTGGGGCTTCATTGATTGCTAATTGTTCGGCTTCAGCAAGAGTGAGCGGTATTTTTTGGTTGAAGGCATAGCTATTAAATGGAAGTAATAGCAGAAATAACACTGAGGATATCCAAAGAGTCCTTTTTTGGCGCTTTATAACCGTAGATTGCGGCACGGAGTGGTTTTCCTTATCACTCAGTTATATATGAATCATTTTACAACACAATAGCGGATTTCAATACTTGTAAGTTGTGCTTATTTTTTACTGCTTCTAAGCTTTTTATTACTGTGACTGATTAGATATTAAACATTTAGCAAGAATGGATGACATTGAAGAAGTGGTTTATGGCTGAGACAATGGAATACCATCATCAATAGTACTTCCCTTCATAGTTCCGGCCTTTGCTTGAATCACAATGAAAATGAGTTCATCTGTTTTGGAGCTTCGCCAAGTTCGGGCTCCATCAGGCGAGACTCTGACCGCTGATCCTTCCTGCACATCAAACCACTCGCCATCAACGCAAAACTCGCCTTTACCTTTAAGAAACAGGTACAGCTCCTCATTTTCGCGGTGTTTATGGGTAAAAGGCATTGACTCCCCAGGCGAAAATTTATTGATCGAGACTTCCATGCTGGTTAGATCCAATTCTCCTCTTAGAAACTTTTTACCCGCGACTTTATTTGCGAATTTTGAATGCTCAAAAAAATGCCGATCGGTATTCGCAAAGGGTCCAAAATCAGCAAAGGAGAAGTTACTCTCAGACTTTTTCATAAAAACCTCCACTTCCTCAAAAGATTTGACTTTTTAAACCATGGTGATATTCTCACAGTCACTTTCAATTTGCAAGTGACTGTGAGGGTCCAATGCAATCTATTAATTTAAAACGATCAATTTGTCCGATTACAAGCCTGCTCGACATCGTTGGAGATAAATGGACCTTGCTCGTCATAAGAGATCTATTTTTAGGAAAAAAGCGGTATGCGGAATTCATAGACTCCAAAGAAAAAATGCCGACTAACATTCTTGCCGAACGATTAAAACGCATCGAGAAATTCGGTCTATTGAAAAAAAATCCTTACCAAACGAATCCGTTGAGATTTGAATATTCTCTTACGGAAAAGGGCAAAGCATTGGAACCAATAATTAATGAAATGGCGAGGTGGGGACTGCATTATATTAAAGGAACGAAGCTCTTTTCCAAGGTTTCATCTGAAGTATGAAGTCAGCTCTTAAAATTGTTTTGCGGGAATGACAACCTTTTGATGGCTTGTTTATATCTAGATGAGAATAATCAAAAATTATTAACAAAGTATTTGGTTTAGCAAGTTTGCTTAAAGCTGTTAAGCTTCTCTGCTGATCACTGAAGGCTCAACTAGAGCTGAATTAATCGAAAAAGCATTATTAAGTGGAATATTTAAGGATAATTACTGAGGAGCATTAGTGTAATTGATTATTCTTGCAAGCAAGGTTTGCATCAAAAAGGTAAAATTTTCTGGAAAACTATGCGCGAGCTCTTGAATCTTTTATGCCAGCGGATCTAGATGGTACATTAGGTTGAATATCTATAACAGCGTAATTAACCAAAAAATGGCGGGGATTTTAGCCGCTATACGCCTCGAGCAAAAGGTCATACTGATTATCCTGCTTTCATAAAGAAAAGCATAAATTTTTGCGAGCCATTTTCTTAATGATAAACATTGTAATATTCAATAGTTGACACGAATGAGCGATTTCAAAAAAATACTTTCACAGAACAAGATATATTTTGTGTTCTGATCCATGCAAAAAATTATCTCAAAAGAATAACCGTTCTCAATAATTTTTCAGCTAATTATGCTTCAACTGCATTTTCCTCAGAAGTTATATAATCATCAAAGCAAAGAATTCTTCCAAGAACATGTGAATAATGCTCATCGATAAAGTTAATAAATGCTGCTCTAACAAATGGAGATGATAATTGCGATTTTTTGTAAAAGCGGAACACCTCTTTATTTGGCCGCAAAAACTCTTCAAACTTTACTCTAATCTCATTCTGGACATTTTCATTTTGTTGCTGAATAAAGTTTCCATAAACTTTTAGCTTGTACTCTGCATATTTATTCTTGAGAGGTCGTATTTCGGAAGCCTCTTTTGATTTGCGAATATGCGAGGCTTCTTCTACCCTACCCTGAGCTTTTGCCGTTATTTTATTGTCAGCCTTATAATCCTTTTTGAGTGCTGAAATTAAATATGCGCCAATATGCTCCACATTCTTTTTTGTTTTAACCAAATTGAGTTTTTCAACAATATACTCATATTCATAAGCAGCAACAATTTCACCCGCTTGTTTCTCAGATAGCCGATATTGAGAGGTGAGAATTTCAATTAAAGAAGATTGCTGTGTAGTTGCGAGTACTGCAGTAGACGCACGATTTTTTCGGAAAGATGGTGCATAACTGGTGTTGTCTCTTATGAGAAATTGAATGGCGGTAATGTTTCTCCCCATTTTTTTAAATTGCGGCTCGATAAAAATATCCGCCTTTTGATTAATTTCCTTGACTGCAACATTAATAACATTTCTTTTAAATTCTTTAAATGAAGGGTACTTATCGCCTGAAACCCCCATTAAAGACCTAAATAATTCAAGAGGAAACCAAGATGTTTGTTTGATATTTTTAAACCGTACGCAATTTTCATATAAAACTAAACTGTAGGTAGAGTTAAACTTTGCCTGAACAAAAAGATTAATACGGCCATAAATATCCAAAGAAGATAACACTGACTTAATTTGAGGGCTGTACGAATATTGAATTATCCCAGCCTTGATGGATGCGCCTGCTAACAGTGAACTGGCATTCCACGTAATAGCATCCTCGGGATATTCATCCTCATTTAAAAACTTGCTGTCTTCTAATAAATTCCATTCCATTACAACGGAAATAAGAGTTTTAATGGATTCTTTGATGAGTTTGCTATCGTTACTATTATAGCCAACCAAACTGCATAGTTGACGCAAAGAAATCTGATGAATTTCTTGATCATTTATTTTATCAAGTGCATTGAATAGCAATATATTGCAAATTTTTCTTTGAATGAGGGTGAGCTTATTTTCACAATGGATCAAGCCGACATGTTTTCTGAGAAACAGGTCTGAGTTGTTCTTTTCGGTAAAATTTCCCTTAGTTTTTCTTTTTTTAGTATCCATTAATTATCGTCCCGTAAAACTACACCTTTCATCCCGAAACACTACACCATTCATCCTGTTACTCTACACCAAACATCCTGTAATACTACACCCATGGCCCTGTAAAACTACACTTATTGATAAATTTACTTAATAGTTACAGTTTGTTATGCGAAGTAAACTATTAAACTTAGTTAAATAAATAAAACACACCGTGAGTTTTTTTATTTTTGTTGTTTCGAAAAACATTTTAGACTACAGTAATACTTAGCTTACTGTAGGCGAACTTAAGGAGAAGCGCAATGGAAATTATTGCTGTTGTAAACAATAAAGGTGGCGTTGGTAAAACTACAACGAGTAGATTTCTAGCTGAATATTTTTCAATAGTAAAAAAAGAAAGAGTCCTAGCATTGGATATGGATCCTCAGGCAAATTTCAGTAATAGATATCTGAAAATGGAGATTGATCCCTATCAACAAGAAGGAAGAATTCCACCTATTCACTCAAGTTATGATCCCAACTCAATTGATGATAAGGGCTGGGATGGAAGAAGCAGCATTGCTGGGATTTTTTTTGGTGAAATGGTATTCCCCTATTCCACGTATATTGAAACTTTAGAAGTATCCCCTTCTCATAGTTCTAAGTTACTACTTGCGGAAGCTGTTACACGCGAAGAAGTTGTGCAAAAGGTTTATGATCAGTTATCTAAGTTCTTATCTTTGGATGAAGTCAAAAGCAGTTACGATAAAGTCATTATTGATACACCGCCTTCAAAAGGACCCGTCACAATCAGCGTTGTGAGAGCTGCAACTCACCTATTAATACCATCAATTATGGAGCCACAACCGATCGAAGGTATATATGGGATGATCCATCTTTGGAAATCTGAAACATTACGTCGCCATGAAAATAATCCCTTACATCTTATTGGCGTACTTCCAAATTCTTATGATCGTCGAGGAATCATTCATAAAGATCATTATGATAGCCTCAAACAAGAAATGCCAAATCATGTGCTAGAGTCAAAAATTGGACGGCGTTTAATCTATGCTGAAGCTGATGCGGATGGCGCAGCTCCCCCGTCTATTTTTATGTATCCAGACAAGAATGTTGCAAAACAAGAAGTTCTATTGGCGTGTGAAGAAATTTCAGAAAGGATGAATGTCTATGTCGACTAAAAAACGTTTCAGTATTGCCCCTGATTTAGCTAGCGGAATTCGCAGTACCATTCAATCAGCATCAACTAATCAAGGTAATCTCCATTACGATATGATGCCGTTAGATCTATTGGAACCAGATCCGAATAATCCACGAAAATTGTCAATTTCACGTGAAGAAATAATGAATGGAATTACCATCGAGAGCTCTGATAATCAAACAAAGACAAAAGAACTTGAAGCATTGAAAGAACTTTCGGAATCAATAAAAAGAATAGGGATCAAAAACGCTATCGAAGTTTACAAAGAAGGTGCTAGGTATCGTATTGTGACAGGAGAAAGGAGATATTGGGCAGCATTGCTTGCGGGACAAAAATCACTGGTTTGCAATTCATCAATCAATTTCAATTCTAATGCTTGCGATCCTAACCAATGTTCCCCGGTTGAGACTTTTTCAATATCAATTTGTTGACGATGTTCTTGAATAACATGTTTAAATAATTCGTGCACTTCTTGAATTTCTTCTAAGGCTTTTTCACGACCTTGGTCAGTATTATGGCCAAACATCGTAATCGTGCGCTTGTAATTTCCCGCGGTTAATTGTTCAAAATCGATGTGTTTATCCTTCAATAAGCGGTGAAAATTAGGTAACTGCATCACAACACCGATAGAACCAATAATTGCAAACGGTGCAGCCAGAATTTTATTTGCGACACACGCCATTAAATAACCGCCGCTTGCAGCCACTTTATCGACGATTACAGTTAATGGGATGTTGTGTTGACGAAGACGTTCTAATTGTGCTGCTGCTAAACCATAAGCGTGTACCATGCCACCAGCACTTTCAACACGGACAACGACTTCATCTTGTTCTGTGGCAATGCCTAGGACAGCAGTGATTTCTTCACGTAGTGAGGTGACTGCGGAGGCTTTGATGTCGCCATGAAAATCAAGTACGAAAACATTTTTTACTTCAGCTTCATCTGTTGAGTGTTGCTGACATTTAGCCGCTTTTTTTTGTTCCTTCAAATACGCTTTGAATTTGTCTTTGGGAAGAATTTCTTCAAGCAAAGCATCTTTTGTATCATGGTATTTTTTATTGAGATTTTTTAGTGTGATTTTACCGGTTGATTTGTCTTTTCCGCGGCTAGCGATTGCGATGATGCCAGTTAATAACGCCAAAATAAATACCAGGATAATGATAGTTTTTGTCGTGAATAGTGCTAATTGGAGTAAAGTATCTAACATAGTAGGAGGCTCAATTATTTTTAGGTTTGATTAATACAATGGTTTGGTTTCGCGGTCCATACGTGTGGTAAACATCAAGATGAAATGCTTTGATACCGTATGCAGCCGAACTAGGCGGCAGTAAAACGAGCTCAGGTGTGATCGCAACATTTTGTCTTTTACGTTTAAATAACCAACTGTAAGTGCGTGGAACAATTTCAACAGTACCCACCCACAAAGGTTTATTTGATGGGCTCAAAATCACATTTGAATCCCAGAGTCTCAATACCAGTAATTTTTTGCCATTCAAATGTTTAATGACAACTAACACAGGTTGTTTGTCTAAATATAATGGCGAAACAAGCGGTAAATGTTCAGCACTTTCCACATCGCTTAAGCGGTGCAGTACAGTGATCCAATCAATCTTGGGCGGAATTTGCCAACCATTTTTCTGCAAGGTTGACTTAATGGTGTCTAAATTTTCTAACCATTGCAGATTCAAAATCTGTTCGGATAAACCGAAGCGATTGATGCGGTAGAGTGGTAAATGGTCACCTTGCCAATCCCACCAAGACTGCAGTGAGATAGTTTGAGTTGGCCAATCCAGTTGTGTGTAATTATGTTTTAATTTATCAAAGTGGAAATAAACGACAGTACTGTAAGTAATGCATAGCGTTACAATCGTCGTGATTAAAGTTCCCATCGGGTAAAGGTGCTTTTCTGCTTTGCGATTATAGGAGAGTGAAATTAGCATTAAAACAGCCGTTCCCAGTAACCATCCTGCTAACACATCAGTGAACCAATGCACGCCAAGATAGAGTCTTGAACAAGTAATGGCGATAATTAAAAGACCGGCTAATGTATAAATTTTGCGTCGATTGTGTGGTTTCAATTTCCACGCTTTCGTTAGCAAGAATGCGAGACCCATGTAAAAAATTACTGCGAGTGTTGAATGACCGCTGGGATAGGAATAGCTAGAAGAACTTTGTAAAATTCCCCAGGGTCGCGGAGAGTGAGTGAAATGTTTCAACAATTCCACACCGAAACCGCTGATAATTCCTAAACCAAGTATATGCCATGCTGTATGCCAGCGTTTGGTCCATGCAAACCAGACGAAGAGTGTCGCGACCAATGGTAATAAAACATATTTTTCACCGAGGAAAGTGATCGCGAGCATAATGTTATCGCCCAGCGGTGAGCGTAAGCTGCGGAAAAAGTGAAAAAAGACATTGTTGATAAAAATATTCTGCGATCCGACTAAGCTAACATAGGTTGTTAGATAAGCTATCAACACGCAAACGATTAAAAAATAAAATGCGAGGGTGAGTTGTCCATAGGTTTTTTTAAGATTGTAGTGTTTAAGTGCTTTAGTAACGACTTTGAAACGGCGCGATTTGCTCAGTGTTTCCCATACTATTGTTAATACGTTATTAACGCGATGACCAACGAGCTTAAAGATTTTTTGAATAAACCAGACACAGAAGATAATCAGTAAACCGACCAGCAATAGCATTAGCATGACGTGGACCGCAACATCAGGTGGTAATTCTAAAGAAGCAGCGCCAAGTAAAATTCCTGGCAGCATATAGGCAGGTGCCCAGCCAATTGCGGATAATATATTCGCAATGGTAAAGCGTACCGGCGACATTCTTAACATGCCGGCCACAAGCGGGACCAAGGCGCGTACTGGTCCGACAAAGCGGCCAATAAAGACACTCATCCAACCATGTTTACGAAAAAATACTTCGCCATTCTTTAACAAATAGGGATGAGTGCGGAAGGGCCACATGTTTGGCAGCCGATTATTAAAATAACGTCCGATCCAATAACTAATTCCATCACCGACAACAGCACCTAAGATTGCCCAAAGTAATGTTGGTGCAAGTGGAATAACTCCGGCACCTGCGAGTGTTCCTATTGCAGTCATGGTCACTGTGCCAGGAATTACGGTGCCAATGATTGCAATGGATTCCGCAGCGGATACGGCAAATGTCGCAATACCTGCGAACCCAGGATTTGCATTTAACCATTGTAATAAATCAGACATAGTACCAATCTAAAAATAATTTATTTGATATGTGCACAATACTCCTTAGCACATCATTATCCTTAAAAGAGCGAACTCAGGATACATCGTCACCCGCCGCTTGTCGATCAGCATGATATGAAGATCGTACTAACGGACCGCTTGCCACATTTTTGAAACCAATTGACTCTGCGAATTCAGCGAATTCTTTAAATTGCACAGGTGTAACAAAGCGAACAACAGGACTATGGAATTTACTCGGTTGAAGATATTGTCCAAGCGTTACCATGTCAACATCATGCTCACGTAAATCGCGCAGCGTTTGTTTAATTTCATCATCATTTTCGCCAAGGCCTAACATCAGACCTGACTTCGTTGGGATTGCGTCACCAAAGCGTTGTTTAAATTCTTTTAGCAAGCGAAGCGAATGCATATAGTCGGAGCCTGGGCGCACTTGTTTATAAAGACGCGGCACAGTTTCGATATTGTGATTAAAGACATCGGGTAATTCATGTGCTGTTTCATCGAGTGCAACTTCAAGACGTCCGCGATAATCTGGTACCAAGACTTCAATTTTAATGGTTGGATTTTTTGCGCGAATGGCTTTTAAACATGCGCTGAAGTGACTCGCACCACCGTCGCGTAAATCGTCACGATCGACTGAGGTAATGACCACATAACGTAAACCCATTTGCGCGATAGTGTTTGCTAAATTAAGCGGTTCATTTTCATCAAGCGGTTCAGGACGCCCATGCGCCACATCGCAAAAGGTGCAACGTCGGGTGCACTTGTCGCCCATGATCATAAAGGTTGCAGTGCCGTGACTGAAGCATTCCGCTAAGTTAGGGCAATTCGCTTCTTCACACACAGTGACTAAGCGGTTTTCACGTAAAACTTGTTTGAGATTAGCGACTGCAGGGGAGTTTGGAATTCGAATACGAATCCAATCAGGCTTGCGCAGTGGCTCTGTGGTCGGTTCAATTTTAATCGGAATGCGTGCGAGTTTTTCAGCACCACGTTGTTTTTCATTGGGTTTATTTGTTGTTTTCGGTTGCATAAGCCATCCCCGATTGAAGAAGTCGATCAGTATACCCTAAATTTTCGATTAAATATCCCAGCAATCGCATTTCAGTTGCATGAAAATCGACTGATGAAGTGAGGTCAGAGAGTTGTGTCATTTCCAATTGTTGAAAACCACATGGATTAATGCGGGTAAATGGTGATAAATCCATATCAACATTAAAGGCTAAACCATGATATGAGCAGCCACGACGGATGCGTAGACCCACGGAGCAGATTTTTTTATTTGCCACATAAACACCAGGCGCTTCGCGTTTGGCAATGGCGGTGACACCATCATCAGCCAATAATTGAATGACAGATTTTTCTATTATGGTGACCATGTCGCGGACGTTAAACTTTTTCCGTTTTAAATCGACCAATGTGTAAATGACTAGCTGACCTGGTCCGTGATAAGTCACTTGCCCGCCACGATCCACTTGCACCACAGGAATGTCGCCTGCATTTAGAATATGTTCAGGTTTACCATTTTGCCCTTGTGTGAAGACAGGGTCATGTTGTAATAACCAGATTTCATCCGGTGTTTCTTCTGTGCGCTGATCGGTAAATTGACGCATGGCTTGCCAGCAGGGTAAATAACTTTGGTGTTGTAATTGTCTGACAATAACTGTGTTCATAATGCCATGAGAACGTGCGGATTGGCGGTTAGTGCACGATAAATATCATCTAATTGCTCTTTGCTCTCAGCGTGGACAGTGATAGTGAGAGCCAAATATTTTCCATCTTTGCTGAGCCGGCTGCGAATCGCGTTTTCACGCAATTCCGCCACGTGCTGACGAATAATCGTGATGACTTCAACCTCGAATTGATCCGATGCGGCTCCAAAGATTTTCACCATGAAGTCGCACGGAAATTTTAACAGTTCTGGTTTTTCCATATTAGCCATTGTTGGCTTTTTCAGTTGATTTAGAAAACATTTTATTAAAACTCAAGTTAAGAGAATCGGTCATTCTGCGCCACAGACCACCCTTGTCATTATCTTTTAATGCAATCAAAGGTTCTGAAGCGAGTACTTGGTTGTTGAGCATAATATTCAACGTGCCATAAGATTGTCCTTTTACCAGCGGCGCTTTCAATGGCTGATTGATCTGCATATTCGCTTTGATGTTTTTATATTGGCCGGCTGGCATAGTGACATACATGGTTTTCGCTAAGCCTAGCGTTGTTTCTTTATCTTGGCCTTTCCAGACACGGACATGAGCTAAGCTAGCATTTGCATCATAAAGTTTGTGAGTTTCAAAGAAACGGAAGCCATAAGTTAACAGTTGGATGGAATCTTCGGTGCGTGCTTCATCACTCGGTGCACCCATTACAACGCTAATTAAGCGTGTGCCATTTTTTAATGCCGATCCGACTAGGCAATAACCCGCCGCATCTGTATGGCCTGTTTTTAAACCATCAGCATAGGGGAAGCGCCACAACAATCGGTTGCGATTGGGTTGGCGGATGTTATTAAAGCTAATCCATTTTTCAGAATAAAGTTTATATTCTTCTGGGAAATCTTTGATGATGGCTTGTGCTAATAGGGCTAAGTCATGCGGGGTAGAATAATGGTCAGGGTTTGGCAGACCATTGCTGTCTTCAAAGTGGGTGCCATTCATACCGATGATGTGTGCTTCAGAGTTCATTAAACTGACGAAAGCATCTTCAGTGCCGGCAATATATTCTGCCATTGCAACGCTTGAATCATTACCCGAGGCAACGACAATGCCTTGTAGTAAATCGCGCACAGGAACTTCATCATTTACTTTAACAAACATGCGTGAGCCGCCGGTTTTCCAGGCTTTTTCACTAATCCTAGCTTTGTCATCAATATGAATCGTGCCGTTTTTTAACGCCGTTGAAGCCACATACATCGTCATTAACTTGGTTAAACTAGCGGGTGCCATGCGTGTGTCAGCATTTTTCTGCGCCAAGATTTTTCCACTGTCGGCATCCATTAAAATGAAGCCTTGCGCATCAATATTAGGCGCTCCCGGAGTGATGATCGGTGTTTGGGGCTGAGTTGGAACCGCGATGACTGGGCTTGCCAAACTAACCGTGCAAGCGAGCAAAAATGTAGTGCATGTGAAGCCAAACTGTTTCAGTAAAGTTACCTTGCGCGACATGATTCGTGTGTCCCTAAGTGGCTATAAAAGTGCAAAGTCTATCATATTTGACGCGTGCTTTGTCCAATGGAATTTTAAAATAGTTGACTAAGAATATTTTCAAGATTTACTTGACTTGATTAAATTCCACGGCATTATATATTGATCGTAATCAGTAAGTTAGCATTATGTTAGAGTTGCTGGTTGTGATGGGTACATTCCCTAGTTTTACAGTGTCCATCCGGATTCTGGAAAATCAAGTCAAAATGAATTGTTTGCGGCTAATGATTGCGCGGTCATCGGTAATCAAGTGTCGTACACGGTTTTACTAATAATGTAATTTAAGGAGCTATACAATGTCTTTTTATCGTAATGTCGTTGCTGCTGTCGCAGCTATGGGCTTAGCAACAGCTGTATTCGCAGACACCACCGCATCAACTGCTGCACCAGCGGCTTCCGCAACACAAAATCCAGCTGCAACCTCCAGCCAACCAGCTGCAGAAGCTGCTGCTCCAATGCAGACTGCTGAAAATACAGCTACAACCACCACCACAACGACAACAACAGATGCTAAGGTTGATTTGAACAAAGCATCCGTTAAGGAATTGATGGCAGTGAAAGGTATGACCAAATCCAAAGCAGCTGCAATCGTTTCTTATCGCAAAAAACACGGCGATTTCAAATCATTTGATGATTTAAAGAACGTTAAAGGCTTCAAAAAAATGGATGATACATCCATGAAGAGCATGGAAGACCAAATGACCATCGGCTAATTGTTTTAATAGCCGGGTTTTCCAGAAAGGGCGCGAGAGCGCCCTTTTTATTTATATTTACAGGACTCATTGTGGTCGGTAAAATGCCCAAAATTAACCCAGGCGCTCATGCTATTATGTTGAAAAAAATGCTTTTATCTGAAACACCCGGTGATTCTTCCGCACAGACAAAACAACAAGCTATTTTGTTTTTATTTGTGGGCGGTGTGAATACTGTGTTCGGTTATTCTTGCTTTGCTTTATTTATTTATTTAGGGTTGCATTATGCGCTCGCAGCTGGGATTTCTACTTGTTTAGGAATCTTATTCAACTTTAACACAACAGGTCGTATCGTATTTAAAAACTCAAAACACAGTCGCATTTTTAGGTTTGTCGGTGTTTATGCATTTTTATATTGTGTAAATGTGATGGCATTAAAATTACTACAACAATTTTCGAGTAATTATTATCTAACCGGTTTAATGACGATTATTCCATTAGCCGCATTGTCTTTTTTGTTAAGTAAGTATGTGGTGTTTCAAGACCGACATAATCTCAACTAACTGCGATGAACAGGATATATGAGCGAAAATTTTTTTGTTGTTTCAGGAAGTCGTAATTATCCAGTCGATTTTATTCATAGCAGCAATGAGTTGCTAGATAAGTTAAGTGCGCTTAATGATACAGTGATGATTGTTGATGAGTGCATACAACAATTTTATCCAGATTTTACCCAAAAACTCGCTGCAATTGCCAAACTATTTTTTATGGCTGCGACCGAGGAAAATAAATCCCTCAAAGGTATCGAGCCGATTATTAATTTTTTACAGATGAATAATGCGACGCGAAAAACAACGGTGGTAATTATCGGTGGTGGCGTTATTGAAGACACTGCCGTTTTTGCGGCGCATATTTATCAACGAGGTCTTCGTGTTGTGTTGGTTCCAACAACATTGCTGTCAATGTGCGACAGTTGTATTGGCGGAAAATGTGGCGTGAATTATCAAAATTATAAAAATTTTCTTGGCGCCATTCATCCACCTGAAGCAGTTTACATTTGGCAAGGATTTTTAGCATCTTTGCCAGAACAGGAAATTCATTCCGGTTATGGTGAAATTTTAAAATACGCATTATTGAGTGGATCAGATCTTTATGAAAGTTTGAAAATCGCACTGAGTGTCGACGGTTTTAAAAATTCACAAACATTAAATTATATTTATCATGGCTTGCTGTTAAAAAAACAATTAGTTGAAGAAGATGAATATGATGTGGGAGTGCGACATCTGCTAAATTACGGCCATACATTCGGTCATGCATTAGAGGGCATTACAAATTATAGTTTACCGCATGGCATAGCAGTCGCAGTTGGAATTGATATGGTAAATTATTTAGCGTGGCAGCGTGGAATTTTATCTGAAACTGTTTTTTTAGATGTGCATACATTGGTGAAACGTTACTTTCAATATGACATGTCATCGCTTCATTTGAACGGTGAAATGCTGACGAAGCATGCAATTAAAGATAAAAAAGCGACACAGGGAAAAAATCGTTTGGTGTTTATGGAAGAAATTGGAAAATTTAGAATTGAAACTTTAGATTTTGATTCTGGTGTTGCGAATATGCTGCAAGATTATCTTGAGCAACGTAATTTTTAGTGACACTCAATCTTTAAGTAGCTTTGCCCATACCGGGTTTTTTCACATTTTTCTGCTGCACAAAAGTTTCTATTAACTGCTCAATGTCTTTGTGACCCATTGCTTTAGCCATTTGCTGAATAGAAATGCCACCGGCGGAACTAGTAAATTCTTTTTAAACGGTTATAATATTAAATAACCCCTAACTTAGGGGCTAAAAACAAATGGAACCGTTTTTATGATTTTTATTAATTATATTCATGAACTTATTAAAAATGGAAAATGCACTTTCAGTATTGAAGATGCAGAAAAGACATTAAATAAAAGCAGAAAAGCCATTCGTTCATCCATAGAGCATTTACTAGCAAAAAAAGAGCTAGCAAGCCCTGCCAAAGGTTTTTATGTAATTGTCCCACCCGAATATCAAGTGCTAGAGTGCATTCCTGCGGAATATTTTATTCCATATTTGATGGAATACTGGGGTAGTAATTACTATGCTTCTTTATTAACCGCTGCAAAATACCATGGTGCGTCACATCATGCAGTCATGGTATTTCAAGTTATGATCGAAAAACCAAGACCAGCTATTACTTGCGGGAAGGTGCGAATAAAGTTTATTACTAATAAAAACTTAATGTCTGCATTTACACAAAAAATATCAACCAAAATGAGCATGCTGACTATTTCAACTCCTGAGACCACTGCAATGGATCTGCTGAATTACCCCAATCAGAGTGGTGGCTTAAATCAAATTACAACTGTACTCTCAGAACTTCAAGAATCAATAAGCCCAGAGAAATTGCGAACTTTAGGTGAAAATAATCGAACTCTGGCGTGGAAACAACGCTTAGGTTACATATTAGAAAATCTCGGCGCTAGCGAACTAGCAGAGGTATTAAGAAATAATTTATCCAAAGAAAAAAGAATTGATTACATTCCGTTAGCACCGGAATCCACCGTCAAAAATGCAAAAAAGAATGTAACTTGGAAAATCATTGAGAATACAACTATCGAGAGTGACATATGATCCCAGATTATTGCTTAACTGAATGGCGACAACAAGTTCCATGGGTAGAAGACTATCAAGTCGAACAAGATTTAATTATTAGTCGCGCCTTGGTGAGTCTTTATGAACGTCAAAAAATTAAAGACACCTTGGTTTTCAGAGGCGGAACAGCATTAAATAAGCTCTATATTCAACCTGCTGCAAGATATAGTGAAGACATTGATTTGGTACAGATTGTTAAACTATCGCAAATGATGGTATTTCCGTAGGTTAGCAGCTTCTATATAAGCCCATAATTTTATCAATGAGTTCTTGATCACTTGGAAATTCAAATAATTTTTTTCGCGCATTTTGTCCATATTGTTCAATCAGCGCTGGATTTTCAGCTAAAAATAAAATAGCCGATCCTAGTTCGTTTCTTTTGAGAATATTGACTAATAATCCCGTCTTTTGATGATCCACTATCCATGCTGTCGTTCCACGTTTCGAACCAATCACTGGCCGTGCATGACTCATGGCCTCAGTCATTACTAATCCAAATGCTTCTAAACCAACATTCGGAAAAATCACCGCACAACATTCTTGATAAAGCGCATCAATTTCTGTTTGACTTTGCCAGCCTAAAAAATAAATGTTTTCCGTTAAATTTAATTCGCTAACTTTTTTCCGCAACGAATTTTCTAATGCGCCTTGTCCAGCAATTTTTAAAATCAATTTATTGTTTTTTTGACACGCTTGCGCAAATTCATCAATTAAAATATGTGCCCCTTTGTTTTTATCTAATCTGCCAACATATAAAAAATGATTTGGCTGAGGTGTGGCTTCCGGAAAATTTTTTTCCGGATGGACAAACAGTGGAATGTAAGTCACGGGATTAAAATGATTGAGTTTTAGATAATGTTCTAGCCAGGGTGAAGGCACAATGAATTGGCTCACCGTTTTTTTTAATAATCGTTTCATGCGCCAAAAAGAAAATAATACGCCTAAATAAATTGGCAGCGAATATTGGCCTTGATGTTGAAACAAACATGATAGTCGAATTCCGGTCGGACAAATCTCGAGATTGTTATGAATGTTTGTCATGCTGGGACAAACCAATCCATGATCATGCACAGTCTGCAAGACTTTGTAGCCGCGTACCGCGGTTAGCAATGAAATAGTGTATTTTCTAACGTTATGCAAATGAATAACGTCCGGATTAATTTTTTTAATCCATTTGCGTAATTGCAGGTACTTAATGGGATGGAAAAACATATTCCACCACTGACGGATAATCTTCGAGTCGGATCCCCGCAAAATAACAAAATCATCGCCAATCACTTGCTTAGGGCCAAAGCCTAAGCTAAACACTTCAATATCAGACCGCAGCTTTAATTGTCGCTTCAAAGCAAAGAAATATTTTTCCGCACCACCGCCATGCAGAGAGTGATTGTCAGTGATCAGTAATACCTTCATTTTGGGGTTCATTTTTAATTGACTTAATGGTGATTTTCGCTACAGTAGAGTACCCTGAAAAAGCCTTCGGCGTAAGAGGTTGATTAGATTAAATATGAAGAAAAAACGTGCATTTATAACCGGTATTACCGGCATGGTTGGGTCCCATTTAGCGGACTTTTTGTTAGCTAATACCGATTGGGAAATTTATGGTTTATGCCGCTGGCGCAGCCCCTTAGATAACATTTCTCATTTGATTCCACAGATTAATCGTAAAGAACGTATTCAGCTGGTTTATGGTGATTTACGCGATTCTGATTCAATCGATTATGCAGTCAAATTGGTGCAGCCCGATTATGTATTTCACTTAGCGGCTCAAAGCTATCCGCAGACCAGTTTTACCGCACCGCTAGATACATATGAAACGAATATTCAAGGCACTTCAAGAGTGTTAGAAGCATTACGCCGTTATAAAAAAGATGCTGTTATTCACGTTTGCGCTTCATCAGAAGTGTTTGGACGCGTGCCAAAAGAAAAGCTGCCGATTAACGAAGAATGCACTTTTCATCCGGCATCACCCTATGCGATTTCGAAAGTGGGCACAGATTTAGTTGGTCGTTTTTATGCGGAAGCATACCAAATGACGGTCATGACGACGCGGATGTTTACTCATACTGGGCCACGCCGAGGCGATGTGTTTGCTGAATCGACGTTCGCAAAGCAAATCGCGATGATCGAAAAAGGCTTAATATCACCGATCGTGAAAGTAGGTAATTTGCAGTCTTTACGAACGTTTGCTGACGTACGAGATGCGGTGAAAGCCTATTACGTGTTAGTCACACACAATCCAATTGGCGGCGAATATTATAATATCGGCGGTTCTTACACTTGCACGATTGAAGACATGCTGAAATATTTAATCTCGATTTCAACGGCGAAAGATAAAATCAAAATTGAAATTGATCCTGAACGTTTGCGTCCAATTGATGCGGATTTGCAAGTGCCAGACATGCGTAAATTTGAGCGGCACACGAATTGGAAACCGGAATATACATTTGAACAAACGATGAAGGATTTATTGGATTATTGGCGTGCGAAAGTGGCACAGTCAGCAGAATTTTTGGTGCGTTAATTTTCGAGGTGAAATATATGGAAAGTTATATTAAACAAGAAATTCAAAAAACACAGATGACTATTTCGCAAGTGTTAGAAGATGCTGCATTATTAGATAACGTACAAAAAATCGCGCAAATTTGCATTGCAACGATCACTGCAAAAGGCAAAATTTTGTTTGCCGGCAATGGTGGTAGTGCAGCAGATTCACAACATTTAGCCGCTGAATTAGTCAGCCGCTTGTGTTATGACCGACCTGGAATGGCTGCAATTGCATTAACGACAGATACTTCTGCGCTTACTGCAATAGGGAACGATTATTCTTTCGAAAATCTTTTTTCTCGTCAAATTGAAGCAATCGGTCAATCTGGAGATGTGTTAATCGCTATTTCAACTTCAGGAAAATCACCGAATATTTTAAAAGCGTTAGATACAGCTCGAGCAAAAGGGATCAAAACGATTGGGTTTTCTGGTAAAGCTTCACCGCTCATGGCGGAGCGTTGCGAGTTGATGATGAATGTTCCATCAAGTGAAACTCCTAAAATTCAAGAGTGCCATATTATGTTAGGGCATATCATTTGTGCGCTGATTGAAGAAGAAATTTTTGGGGCGGAATATAATCCAAAGCGTAAGAAGGAAATGGCTTAGGGTGTGTCGTTAACAAGAGGAAAAAAACCCGTGCAAGCAATTATTTTGGCAGGTGGTTTCGGAACAAGATTGCGTTCTGTTATAGCTGATGTACCAAAACCTATGGCGCCCATTCATCAAAAACCTTTCCTCGCCTATTTGTTAGATTACTTGAAGTCACAGGGCATTACCGACGTTGTGTTATCTGTTCACTATCTTCGCGACCAAATTCAAGATTATTTTGGTGACAACTATCGCGGTGTCTCTGTCTCATACGCAATAGAAGAAAATGCTTTAGGCACCGGCGGTGCAATTGCATATGCATTAAAATCAATTGCAAGTTCTGAACCACTTTTTGTGTTGAATGGCGATACATTCCTTAAATTAAATTATCAAGCAATGTATGCACAACATCAAAAAAATTCTCCACTGATCACCATGGCGCTCAGAAAAATTGCTGATTGCAGTCGTTATGGCACGGTCGAAGTCAAAGATAATTGCGTAGTTGGGTTTAAAGATCAAGGCGGCGTACATGCAGGATTAATTAATGCGGGTGTGTATTGCCTTAACCCAAAAATTTTCGAAAATTTTTCAATGCCGACACAATTCTCAATAGAAAAAGATTTTCTTTTTCCAAATGCCGCCGCATTAAAACCGGAAGCATTTATAGTCGATGATTATTTTATCGATATCGGCATTCCCGAAGATTACGCGCGTGCTGTCGATGAACTTGCCTCAGTCACAAAATGATGCGCATACATTTTCTTTAAGCCATCACGCAGTGTCATGCTAGGTTTCCAACCCAATTCAAATAAACGTGCTGAATCTAAACATTTGCGTGGTGCGCCATCAGGCTTGCTGGTATCGAGCGTAATTTTGCCGGTAAAGCCAACGGTTTCAGCTACAGCGGTTGCTAAATCAGCAATTGAAATTTCTTGCATGGTTCCAACATTAATAATCTCGCGTGAATCATAATGGCTCATTAAAAAAATCAATGCATCGGCTAAATCATCGACATAAATAAATTCACGTAATGGTGTGCCTGTGCCCCAAAGAACAACTTCGCTCAATTGACTTTGTTTCGCTTCATGAAAGCGTTTCATCAGTGCTGGAATCACATGTGATGCTTCGGGATTGAAGTTATCGCCAACGCCATAAGCATTAGTTGGCATCGGAACAATCACATTCATTTGATATTCACGCGCAAATGATTGGCTCATGACAATGCCGTTAATTTTTGCTGCAGCGTAAGCGAGATTGGTTGGTTCAATTAAGCCGTCAAGAAACGCGGTTTCTTTAATCGGTTGTGCAGCTAATTTTGGATATGTGCAGGCAGAGCCTGGAAATAATAATTTTGTGACTTGATGTTGATGCGCTGCTTGAATCACATTGCAATGCATTTGAGTGTTATCGTAAATGAATTTTGCGGGATAAGTGTTATTGGCATGGATGCCGCCGACAATTGCTGCAAGATGAAAAACATATTCTGGTTTGTGAGTATTGAAATAAGCATTTACTTTATTCTGATCGCGTAAATCTAAATCTGCATGAGTGGGTGTGAGCAGGTTTTTATAGCCCGCTAATTTTAATTGTCGTGTGAGTGAGCCGCCGACCATGCCGGTGGTGCCAGTAATAAGGATTTTTGCATCGATTTTCATTAAGAGTTCCTGCATAAGTGCGATAAAAAAGCCGCTTGATATTACCGCATTTTTCTTATACATTTCCACCCTTAAAATAAACAATACAGGCTACTTTTATGGCTAATCAAGAGCTTACCGCGCGCCTTTATAGAAATATGCTGTTAATTCGACAACTCGAGTTGCGCATTGCGGAAATTTATCATACGGATGCGATCAAAAGTCCGGTACATTTATCGGTTGGGCAAGAAGCTGTTGCAGTGGCTCTGTGTGATCCCTTAGAAAAAACTGACGTGATCTCTAACACTTATCGCTGCCATGCGACTTATATTGCAAAAGGCGGTGATCTTAATGAAATGGTCGCTGAACTTTATGGTAAGCAAACCGGCTGTGCTGGTGGTAAAGCGGGCTCCATGCATTTAATCGATATGAAAAACGGCGTCATGGGTGCTTCAGCGGTAGTTGGAACAACGATCCCTGTGGCAGCTGGAATGGCGTTTGCATTTCAACAAGAAGCGAAAAAAACCGGTCATCAACGCGTGATTGTTTCTGTGTTTGGTGATGGCGCAACGGAAGAAGGTTGTTTCCATGAAACCCTCAATTTCGCTGCATTACGTCAATTACCGATGATTTTTGTGTGTGAAAACAATCGCTTAGCAATCCATACCCCGATTGAAAGACGTTGGGCAACGGAGCAATTATGCGAACGGGTTGCAACTTACGGCATCAAAACCATTAAAATTACCGATCCAGATGTATTCAAGCTGCGCGAAGCAATGGCAAATGCCATTGCAGAAGTAAGAAACAACCAATCAGGCCCCATCTTCCTTGAAGTTTCAACTTATCGCTGGTTGGAACACGTTGGACCGCGCGATGATCATGAAGATAATTATCGTTGCATAGATGAATACCAGCGCTGGAAAGAAAACGATCAGATAGACCGTCTAGCGAAAATGCTAGATGAAAATGTCCGCCAACAAATCGACAATGAAGTGGCTGCGGCCATTGTGTCAGCCCAAGAATTTGCTGAGAAAAGTCCATACCCAGCTGCAGAGGAGTTATACGCGCATGTTTACGCAAATTGAAAATGAGAATAACACTGCTGCGGCAAAGCCAAGCACACGCTTAATCCGATACGTTGATGCGTTACGCGAAGCGTTTGATCAAGAAATGGAACGTGATCCATCTGTTTTCTTATATGGCCTAGACGTGGATGATCACAAAGGCATTCAGGGCTCGACCGTTAATCTGCAAGACAAGTTTGGCAAAGACCGCGTATTTGGGACTCCATTATCCGAAGATGCCATGACGGGCTTCGCTGTGGGTGCCGCGATTGCTGGTCTTCGTCCGATTCACACACACATCCGTATGGACTTTATGTTGTTATGTATGAACCAATTGGTCAACATGGCGGCTAAATCCCATTACATGTATAACGGCCAAGTGAAAGTGCCACTGGTCGTGCGCACCATGATCGGTCGTTCATGGGGGCAAGGTGGACAACATTCACAAGCGCTGCACTCCATGTTTATGCATGTCCCTGGTTTGAAAGTTGTGGCGCCAGCCAATGCGCATGATGCGAAAGGCGCAATGATTTCCGCGATTCGTGATAACAACCCAGTTATCTTTATCGAACACCGATTGTTGTACTCAACCGAAGGCTACGTTCCATCCCAATCTTATGAAGTGCCATTAGGCAAAGCGCGTATTTTGACGGAAGGCACTGATATTACCATCGTTGCTGTTTCACACATGGTGATGGAAGCGCTACGTGCCCGCAAACATTTGGAAACGATTGGTATTAATGCTGAAATTATTGATCCTATTTCTCTCTGGCCAATGGATATGGATACCATCATGCGTTCAGTTCAAAAGACAGGCCGTTTATTGGTGGTGGATAACGCATGGCTTACTTGTGGTTTAAGCAGCGAAGTGCTTACTACTGTAATGGAAATGTGCCAAGAAAATGATCAGGCGATTCCGCCAATGGCGCGGATGGGATTTGCACCGACAACATGTCCAACGACCCGACCATTAGAAAATATGTTTTATCCTAACGGGCGAACCATTGCAGTGAAAGCGTATGAAATGGTTAAAGGTAAAAAAGCGGAAGCTTGGGAACCGCCAGTAGATGCAAAAACTGAAATTGATGCATTCAAAGGACCTTTTTAGAAAAAGCTAAAAAAAACCGGAATTATTTATGTAAATTCCGGCTCTGTACACGTCAAAAATTTCAACCGTTCGCCCTGAGGAGCGCGAAGCGCGTCTCGAAGGGCATTATTTTAAAGTCACCATGGTTCGAGACGCCCACTTCGTGGGCTCCTCACCATGAACGGATTTACTTATTAAATTTTTTGTCGTGTACAGAGAAGTTCCGGTTTGTACTATCAGAGTGTGGCCTTACAAACTACATCACCTAGATTTGATCTGCTACAACTGCATAAGCTTTTCCAGCCTGTTTGATCAGTTATAGTCTAACCACCTTAGCTTACCAATGATTATGCTATAATGACGCAAAAATTACATTTTTGTAATGAGGTGTTTCACGCCTTTCCATCCGACCAGAAAAACTTGTTGCCACCAGAGGAAGCCACATTGATTAATCCCATCTTTGGCAGCAATGAAGGCAGGTTTAAAGTGCCGCATCAACAATAATAATAAAAATCGATGCGAAAGTTCTTTTGCTAACCACTTCGTGACAATGTCATGGTTTTCTTCAGTTAAATTGGGTTCAGTTAATAAATGTTGCGCTAACCAAACATGTTCTTGATTAATACGCATGGTATGTTGTTTGCTAAAAGTGATTGAGCCGGCATGTGAAAGATAAATGTAATAAGGCTGCGGAATGATATGATTGGAGACACCATTGAGTGCTAAATGCGACATGAAATATCGATCATTTGAAATATAATAACCGCCATCTTCCCAAATCGGTTTAAACTTTCCTAAGCGTTGAAAAACAGTTCGATTAAAAAAACGTGCATTAATCAACGGTGCATTGAATAAAACATTATATAAAGTAAGTTCGAGTTTTTCCGGGTCGATGTGTTCGCTGATAATAGTCTCGCTTCCAGCTGAATTTTTTGTAATAACTTTCGCGCCAGTACTAATGACATCCAAATTTGGATTTTGTTGATAGACAGCAGCGACTTGGTTAAATATGTCAGGTGCAAGTTCATCATCAGCATTGAGCATTATAATCAAATCACCGGTCACTTTTTCCAAGGCTTTATTACAAGCATCGCAATGACCTTTATCTTTTGAACTTTCCCAATAAGTAATGTGATCTGCATATTGTTTAATAACATCAATTGTGCCATCGGTTGATTCACCATCAAAAACAAGCAATTCAATATTGCCGTAATGTTGTACCAACACACTTTGAATCGCGTGCGCAAGACTATTTTTCATGTTGCGCACAGCGATTATGACCGATATTTTTGGCAATGACATATTAGGCTATAGTTTCACTAGCATTGATTTGATTGCAAATCGTTTGTGCAAGACCGGCTAAATAATTTAACGTTTGTTTATTTAACATCTTAATGAATGCCCGATTATTTGGGGTTAGCTTCGTAGCTTTGTCAGCTTGTTGATAAGCAGCCAAAATAGTGCAATTCATTTTAACCAAATCTAACCAATGAATTCTATTTGCACCTAATGCTTTAACTTGTGTGGAAAGAATATCGATGTAGCAATCGCAAACCCATGTGTTTGCAATCGGTGACCATTCTTTATTTGTGTCATGGATTGCAGCATAATCAGCAGCGATTTGCAAAATTTTGCGAGAAAAAATGGGAAAGTAAGATGCCGGCTCTTTTGCTTGTAATACCCAGTACAGCAGTTCAATATTCTTCGACACATCGCCCAAGTAATTATCTCGAGCGCTTTTTTGTGTATGAATAAAGTAAATGTTATCTGGATAGAGCGCATCTATTTCCAATAATTGCTTATCAAAATGAGGTGAAATGATTTTGCAATCATCGGAATAATCACACAGCATGCGGGTGTTTTTTGCTATGTGCCTAAATAAAAAGGTATCGTAGAGATGGAGATTTTCATATCCTAAACGTTTTTCTGTTACAAAAATTCTAAACCGTAATTTCTTTTGATACATCTGCTTTAATTGTAAAAAATAGGAAAGATAGTCGTCAGGATCAACGGCGAGCAATACTTCAACTTGATTGATGTTATCACAGTGATGAATGACTGATTTCAAAAATCCTTCAAGACTACAGTTGGGATTATTTTTTCTTCGAGCTGCAGCAAGAAAGGTAATTTTAATATCGTCTTCACTAAAATCTGAATGCTGTAAGCTGTGCAACACATCAGAGTCAAGTGACACTTGTTGTGACTTGTTTTCTATCGCATTTTTTATGGATTGATTCGTATTGCGGAAAATTCGTAAAAATCGACGGAGAACTTTTTTCACATCCAGACTCACAGCTCGAATATATTGCATCGGAAATGTGATCAATGTCGTAAATAAGTTGCCGGTTACAATCATTTGATTTTCAATTAAAAATCGAATGATTTTTTTTAACAATGGTGGAGTGTTTTTTTCAGTTGTGTTCATGATTCTTGTGTATCCATTAATAAATCGACTTCAGCACGTTTAGCATATGACCCCGCGCGAAATTTCTCACCTTGTTTAATGTAGGTGTTTAATATGACATAACGCCATTCATTCGTTTTATTAGGATTTGAAGCATGCACCAAATGTCCGTGAATAAATAACGCAGCGCCTTTTGGCACTCGTGCGTTAATAGCTTTATATTGCGGCGGAACAACCGTTTCTTCGTTATTCGCATTGGGATCTTGGCCTGCTTCTGGCGGTAAAGTTAATTTGCGCACCGGTAAATCACCTTCTTTGTGTGTCCCGGGATAAACAATTAAGCCGCCTTTTTCAGCATAAGTGTCAGTGAGCGCGCACCAAGCTGAGGCAAAGACACCTGGTTTAGCTTCGACATAAAAATTATCTTGATGCATTGAAAAACCGCGTGTACCAGGTTTGCAATAAAAAAATTCGCTTTGTATACCAGCAGCTTTGCCGCCGACGAGAACAGAGATGATTTTTGCAATAGCAGGTTTTCTCATTGCTACTAAGAAAGTTTCATCCACACGGTGCGGCATCATGAAAGGGCGATAAGTGCCATTTTTCGCATTATCTAGCTGCTGTGCTGCTTCAATAAGTTGCGCGCATTCTGCATCATCGAATACGTTTTCTTCAATGTGAAAACCAAATTCATGATAATGCTCTAATACTTTTTCTGGGTCAGTAAAAAAGCTCAACGATTTTTGTGTAGTCATTGTCATTTCCTCAATTATCTTGCACCTGTCACTGGAATAATTGCACCGGATAAATAAGCTGCTTCTGTTGAAAGTAACCAAGCAATTGCTTTAGCGACTTCGTCAGTAGTGCCCATGCGTCCCATCGGCAAACTGTTTTTTAATGCTTCTATACGGTCAGGAGTGGATTGCAAATGAATTTCAGTATCAATCACTCCGGGACTGATCGCATTGACACGAATTTGGTGTGCTGCAACTTCGCGTGCGAAACCAATCGTAAAAGTATTAATAGCGGCTTTTGAAGCGGCATAATGCGCAAGCTTACTTCCGCCAAATTTTGCCGCTTCAGATGACACATTGACGATACTGCCACCGCCATTTTTTTTCATGCGTTTGACTGCTTCACGACAAGCATAAAATGTGCCGTAAACGTTGGTTGCAAAAACGGCTTCTAAGCGGTCAGAAGAAATTTGTTCTACTTCACATATTCCGCCATTTGTTCCGGCATTATTGACTAATGCTGTCACAGTACCTAGTTGTTGATCAACGATATCAAATAATTTAATGATCTCTTGCTCTGATGACATATCAGCTTGCACAGCAATTGCTTGACCATTGTTATTTTTAATTGCTTTAACAATGTCATTTGCTTTATCAGCAGCAGTGCAATAATTCACGCACACTGCATAACCTTGTGCTGCTAAGAGCTGCGCAGTGGCAGCTCCAATTCCGCGGCTTGCGCCAGTGACAATGGCAACTTTTTTCATGAAGTGGTCTGTCCTTCTTGTGGTAAATGTGCTTTTTCAGTGAACACATTATAACGATTGCCTACATTGTCACGGTTTTTAGCGTACCATTGAATGGTTTCTATAATTCCTTGCTCAATTGAAATTTGCGGTGTGAAGCCCCAATTGTTAGCCCGTGTCATATCCATCAAACGCTTCGCATCGCCTTTAGGCTTGGTGATATCCCAAGCAATATCGACTGGTCCATTTGGAACATTTGCCGCGATAATTTCTGCGATTTCTTTAATGGTGACACCGGTGGCACCGGTTTAATCGGTCGTCCACTCGTTGAAATGTTAGTTGCGCAAGGCGCAGAAGTCACCGTTGTTTCATTAGATGATCCATCACGCGCCCCTCAAGGTGTCGTTTTCAAGCAAGTTGATTTGCGTGATTTCGAACAATGCGTAGAAGTTTGCAAAGGCCATGAAATTGTATTCCAGCTAGCAGGCGTTAAGGGTTCACCTGCGATGACTGCAAAACGTCCGGCAAGTTTTTTTGTCCCAACAATTACTTTCAGCATTAACATGATGGAAGCAGCACGTCGCGCAGGTGTTGAACGTTTTCTATTTACCAGCTCCGTCGGTGTTTACTCCCCTGCTGAAGTATTTTATGAAGATGATGTTTGGAAAACTTTCCCATCACCAAATGACCGTTTTGCTGGCTGGGCAAAACGCATGGGTGAGTTGCAAGCTGAAGCTTATAAAATCGAATACAACTGGGATAAAATTTCTATCGTACGTCCTGCTAATGTCTATGGACCTTATGATAATTTTGATCCAAACAATGCAATGGTTATTCCCTCACTCATCAAACGTGCAAT
>Ga0207155_1002_pt1 | contig 78200 bp, 77 predicted proteins | sample Alteio_BWMinHeat_26_FD_153515 | JGI IMG/M metagenome (GOLD analysis project Ga0207155, IMG submission 153515) | Enriched cells from forest soil in Barre Woods Harvard Forest LTER site, Petersham, Massachusetts, United States -... | ecosystem: Environmental > Terrestrial > Soil > Temperate forest >... | reverse complement strand
GTCTGGCTCGATGGCAGGATGCCGTTCTCGGAGAGTTCGTGGAGACCGGAGACGATGAGCTGAAATGCGACGAAATAGAGGATGACGGTCGTTACGCGGAAGAAGCGCTGCAGGTTGATGCGCACGCTGCCCTTGATGAACATAACGGCGAAGACGGTCGCGAATCCTACGCCGGCAAGTGTCCCGAGGAAGCTCATCAGTTCGGAAGAGTTCAGCGTGACGGCGGAGAGAACCAGGACGGTCTCGACGCCTTCGCGGAGGACCATCAGGAAGACGAAGAAGAACAGTCCGATGGAGGATCCGCTGGCTGCGAAGGTGCCAACCTTGCCTTCGATCTCGCCTTTCAGCTTGCGCGCGGTGCGCTGCATGTACCAGATCATCGAGGCGACAAAGACGGCCGCAGTTAGTTCAACAAAACCTTCAAAGATGTCCTGGTTGTACTGGAAACGAGAAAGGATGATTGCGATGGCAACTGAAGTTCCGAGGGCGGCTGCCAGCGCTGCGTAAACGACGCGCTTCAGTTCGTTGCGGCCTGACTTGGCCAAAAAGGCAAAGATAATGCCGACGATGAGGGCGGCTTCAACGCCTTCTCGCAGCGTAATGATAAAAGCTTGCAACATGGTGTAGGACCGACCAATCCGCGCGGCCTGGAGCCGCTAAGTGACTGAAAAGGGGAAACCTCTTTAATATCGGATTATATTGGTCCTATATCGGGGCGTCAAACTGGCCGAGTCGTGATCTGAACTCTTGCATTGTGGATTTTGAGGGGAGAATGGTGCGCCCGGAAGGATTCGAACCTCCGACCTACTGGTTCGTAGCCAGTCGCTCTATCCAACTGAGCTACGGGCGCACATGTGGTGAAACTGACTCGTTCGAGAATAACAAACATGCTGCGTGACGACAAACGCTGGCCCGCTACTTCGGCGGTGGGGCGAGAGGTACTGGTTGCTTGACGACCTGCGGAGGCAGAAGCGAAATTTCTTCCGCGAGCGCGAAGCCCGCTTCCCGCAGCAGCTTTGAGATGGTCGCTTCGTTCAGGCGTGTGGCGTCGTACTCGACGCGAATGATGATGTCGCTGCTGTTAAACGTGGTGCGGCGCACGCCGTACACTTGGCGCACGAAGCCCAGGGCACGCATTACCTCTTCGGTGGGCTGGACTGCGCAGCGGTAGGCGACTTCGACGGGAGTCATGCCGTTCAGCATAGCAAAGTGAAGCAGCTAGAGTTGGGCGAGGTATGCCAGCATCTCAGGGCTAGTCCAGTCGCGCGCGCCGATGTATTTGCGCTGAATGAGTCCGTTGCGGTCGATGACGTAGGTTTCAGGATATTGGGTCGAGCCATAGAGGGTGTTGGCGCGCTGTTCTGCGTCGCGCACGGTCAATAGATCCACATGATGGTCGACGAGAAAGCGGCGATAGACCGCGTCGTCTTCGTCGATGCTGATGGCGATCACTTTTACGTCGGGCATTTTGTGCTGCATGGCGAGGAGCGAGGGCAGTTCTTCAACACACGGGGGGCACCAGGTGGCCCAGAAATTCAGCAGAACGACGTGACCGCGATAGTCCGCGAGATTGACGCTGTGCGTGCCGTCGCTGATCTGAAATGTGGGGGCCGGCTTATTGATGTGTGCGGGGTGTGCTCCGCGGTCGCATCCTGCGAGGAGGATTGCAGCGGAGAAGCAGGCGAACGCGGCGAATCTGCGGGGCGAAAACACTGCACCTATAATACGGCGAGCGATGGACCCCCAATCTACAACCGCTACGGTGCACGAGCGAAGCGGCGCGGACATGGTGCTGAGCGTGATCGTTCCGGCGAGGAATGAGGCCGACTGCATCACGAAATGCCTGGAGTCGCTGGCGCGGCAATCGGACGACGGTTTTGACTTCGTTCTGGGCAGGGACTGGGAACTGATCGTCGTCGACGATGGTTCGAGCGATTCCACACGGGCGCTGGCCGAGCAGATACCGGGAGTGCATGTGCTGGCGGCGCCGGCTCCGGCCGCAGGGTGGACGGGGAAAGCGAACGCGTGCTGGACGGGCGCGAAGAGTGCTCGCGGTGCATGGCTGCTGTTTACAGACGCCGACACGGTGCACGAAGACGGAGATCTGCGGCGGGCGCTGCATGAAGCGGAGCGCACTGGAGCGAAATTGCTGTCCTATTCGCCGCGACAGATTGTCGCCGGATTCTGGCAGCATGCGCTGATGCCGCTGATCTTCTCTGACCTGGCACGGGCGTATCCACCGTTGATGGTTTCTAACCCGCAATCGGCGATTGCGGCGGCGAATGGGCAGTTCCTGATGGTCGAGCGAGGGCCGTATCAGCGGGCGGGTGGTCATGCCGCTGTCGCAAAGTCGCTGCTGGAGGACGTGGCGATCGCGCGCAACGTGAAGCGCATCGCGCCGATTCGTTTCCGCTATGCGCCAGACGCGGTCAGCACGCATATGTATCGCAGCTTTGGCGCGATGGTGGAGGGATGGACGAAGAACCTGGCGCTGTTGTTTCCTTCTCCTCTGTTGCTGGCCCTGTATCGGTTTCTCGACTTCGTGCTGTTACTCGGGTTACCGGTGTTGGCGTCGCGTCTTTACTCCACACCGCAAAAGTTGCTGGTGTTGTTGTGGTGGGTCTGGCGACTCGGTCTCTACCTCGCCCGCGTCGGCAAATCAAACTTTCCGATGGGCGACTGCGTGCTCTCGATTGCCGCGTTGCCCGTCTACTCGGCATTGCTGGTGCGGAGCTGGATGCTGCACCGCATTACCAAGCGCGTTGCCTGGAAAGGGCGCACCTACGGCGCTTGACGGCGCCCGACCTGCGACCAAAGACGCGGACGGCGCATCTCTTACATTTGAGACAATAAAGCTATGGTGCTGTTGACGCGCAGGGCAGACTTTTCCGCATCGCATTTTTATTACGACGACGCGTTGTCTGAGGCGGAGAATGTGCGTCTGTTCGGCAAGTGTGCGAACCGGAATGGCCACGGGCATAACTACACGCTAGAGGTCACGGTCGCGGGAGCAGTCGATCCGGTGTCGGGCTTTGTTGTCGATCTGAAGCGCCTGAAAGAAATCATTCAGCAGGAAGTGGTCGCCGTCTACGATCATCGCCATTTGAATCTCGAGGTGCCTGAGTTCAAGACCGCGATGCCGACGACAGAAAACATCGCGATCGCGATATGGCGCCGTCTCGAAAACAAGATCGACGGGGCGAAGCTGACGCGCGTGCGGGTCTATGAAATGCCGGACCTTTACGCGGATTACTGCGGTGAAGCATGAAAGCGTATCTTGGCAGGCGCTACCGGTTTTCGGCGTCGCATCGGTTACACAGCGATGCCTTCAATGCGCATCAGAACCGCGAGATTTATGGCAAGTGCAATAATCCGCATGGCCATGGGCACAATTACACGCTGGACGTGTTGTTGAGCGGACAGGTGAACGGGTACGGAATGGTTTGCGATCTCGCGGAACTGGATGAGTTTGCCCAGCGCGAGGTAGTGCAGCGCTTTGACGTTACGAATCTGAATCTCGACCGCGCATTCGAGAACGTCGTGCCCACCACCGAGAATCTATGCAGAGAAATTTTCCGCATCTTTCGCACTGGCTTTTCGGCTGCTCGACTTGAGCGCATACGAGTGGAAGAGACGCAGAACAACTTTTTCGAGTACGTGGAATAGAGAGAGGCCAAGTGATGGCGAAGAGCTCCGTTGTAGAACACGTGGGACATGATCTAGAGCAGTTTTCGACGCAGGACCTGTACCGCGAACTGATCGTGCGCCTTGGCGAGGACCCTGATCGTGATGGATTGAAGCGCACTCCTGAACGCATGGAGGAGGCGATGAAGTTTCTGACGCGCGGTTACCAGCAGGATCCGGCGGCAATTTTGCGCGGGGCGATGTTTGACGTCGACTATGACGAAATGGTGATTGTTAAAGACGTGGAGATGTTCTCGCTGTGCGAGCATCACCTGCTGCCGTTTTATGGGAAGGTACACGTCGCGTACATTCCGGCGGGCAAAGTCATTGGGTTGAGCAAGATTCCGCGGCTTGTCGATGTGTTCGCGCGCCGTCTTCAGGTGCAGGAGCGGCTCACCCGAGATATTGCGACAAGCATCCAGGAGTCGATAGCGCCGCAAGGCGTCGGGGTGGTCATCGAAGCCCGCCACCTTTGCATGATGATGCGCGGGGTGGAGAAGCAGCACTCGACAACGGTCACGTCGGCCATGCATGGTGTGTTCCGTACTGAGCGTGAGACGCGGAACGAGTTCCTGTCATTGGTGCGGGAGCGCGGATCGAACCTTGTCTAGGCGGGGCTGCACGCCCACGCGACATCCGCATGAACGGATTGCTGATTATCGATAAGCCTGCCGGCATGACATCGCATGATGTCGTTGCGGTGGTGCGTCGCATGTCGGGCGAGCGCTCGGTGGGGCACATGGGGACGCTTGATCCCATGGCGACCGGCGTTCTGCCGCTGATGCTGGGCAAGTACACGCGGCTGGCGAAATTCTTTCAGAAGGATCGCAAGGCCTACGAGGGCACCATCCGTTTGGGATTTGCGACCGATACCTATGACGCAGACGGAGAGCGAGTCGGCGAAGCGGCGACGTCGCTGCCAGGGGAAGCAGAAATTTGCGCGGCAGCGGCGTGCTTTGCGGGGGAGATTGAGCAGACGCCGCCAGCGTACAGCGCAAAGAAGGTGGACGGCGTGGCTGCATACAAGTTTGCGCGCGCGGGCAAACCGGTGGAACTGAAACGTGTGCAGGTGACGGTCTTCAAGTTTGTAATCTGTGCGGTCACCGGGGATGCGGCATGCTTCGAGATCGAGCTTTCTGCAGGCGGCTACGTGCGGTCTGTCGCACATGATCTTGGAGCGCGGCTGGGATGCGGCGCCCACCTTGCGACGTTGCGCCGCACTGTGGCGGGGGACTTTTCATTGAAGGACGCAGTGACGCTCGATGATCTTGCAAGACTGGCGTCAAGCGGCGAGACTATCGCGTCGCGGCTTTACCATCCTCGTCTCATGCTGCCGATGATGCCTTGCGTGACCGTAGATGAGCGAACCGCGGGCCGCATTCGCAATGGAATGCAGGTCAATCTGCCGGAGTATTCCAGCGCTGCGCAGGCAAAAATATTTACGGCACAGCGCGACCTGCTCGCGATAGGACAGCGTATCGCCGGAACGCTGTTTCAACCGCTCGTCGTTCTGGGGTGAGCGGAAGTTACTTCGTCAACAGCGGTTCGATGACCGGGAGCAGATTGCGCGCGACCTGTGCGTTGCCCGCTGCGGTCGCGTGAATTCCGTCCTGCTGCATATCGCCGGGCACGTTCCACACATTTTCCAGCATGAAGGGGAGGAGCGGTGTGTGGTATTTCTTCGCGATGGACGGATAGACGCCATCGAAGCGCTGGATGTAGGCCGCCCCATAATTGGGCGGCAGGGTGATGCCGGCTAACACCACGCGCGCATGCGCTTTCTGCAAGGTATCGACGATGCTGTCGAGATTGGCCTGCATCTCCTTCGGCTGCACTCCGCGCAGACCATCGTTGCCGCCAAAGGCGACGATGACTACCGCCGGATGGAGTGAAACCACTTCGTCTATGCGGCTGAGGCCGTCTTTGGTGGTATTGCCGCTGACGCCCTCATTGACGACACGATAGTGATATCCGCGTGAATCGAGCTCTTTCTGGAGATAATCAGGGTAGCTCCTGTCAGGATCGGCGCCATAGCCGGCGGTCAGGCTGTCACCAAAAGCGACCAGAACGGGTCGAGGGTCGTCTGTTACAGCAGGGGTTGGCTGAGTCGCCGATGACGGTGCGTCTGCCGATTCGACGGGTTGAACCTGCCGGTTGCACGCAACGAATGGCAACAGGAAGATGGCGATGAGTAGCAGGCGCCTCATGGTGCAAGTTTAGACGTGGGGCGAGGAGAAGAAGTGATTGAAGTTCGAGCACTGACAAAGACGATCCGCAACGGGAGCCGCACGGTAGAGATTTTGCGCGGTATCAATCTGGTGATTCCGAGCGGGCAGATCGTCGCCATCATGGGCGCGTCGGGCAGCGGCAAGAGCACGCTGCTCGGCTTGCTGGCGGGCCTCGACGATCCGACCAGCGGCAAGGTGCTGCTCGATGGCACTGACATTACGGGTATGGAGGAAGATGACCTGGCGCAGTTGCGTGGCAAGAAGCTCGGCTTTGTTTTTCAGTCATATCAACTGGTGCCGACCCTGACCGCATTTGAAAATGTTCTTTTGCCGCACGAACTGAACGGTGAGGGAGATGGGCGTGGCCGAGCGCAGGAACTGCTGGAGCGGGTTGGGCTGAACGGCCGGGAGCATCACTATCCGGTGCAACTGTCTGGCGGAGAGCAGCAGCGCGTGGCGCTGGCGCGCGCGTTCATTATGCAGCCGCCGATCATTCTGGCGGATGAGCCGACCGGCAATCTCGATTCAGTGAATGGCGGCCATGTGCTGGAACTGCTGCTGGAACTGAACCGCAGTGCGGGCACTACGCTCGTGCTGGTCACGCATGACGAGGCGGTGGCGGCGTATGCCGACCGGCGCATCACTTTACGGGACGGGGTGGTGATGGCGGACACGCTGGTTGAGCAGGAGGCGAGCGTTTGAGCGCGTCCACGTTTCCGTGGAAGTCTGCCGCGAAGATCGCGTGGCGGGACATGCGCGCTTCGCGAGCCAAGTTTTTGTTTGTAACTATGGCAGTGGCGATCGGCGTCGGTGCGCTTACCGGTATTCGTGGTTCGAGCGAGGCACTCAAGCGCACGCTGCTGCTTCGTGCCCGGACCATTATGGCGGCGGACCTGGCGGCGCGATTTTTTGACCAGCCTAATGCGATGCAGGAACAGCAATTGGCCGCGCTGGAGACGGAGGGCGTTGCCGAGACGCGCGTGACTGAACTGGTGTCGATGGCTTCGGCGACAAACCATGATCCTCTACTGATTTCGCTCAAGGCTGTAGACACGGCCGCGTATCCGTTTTACGGGAGGGTGGACATCAACCCCGCCGGCGAGCTTCGTGACGTGCTGCGGGATGACACGGCCGTTGTTGCGGACGACCTGCTGGTGCGCATGGGTGTTGCGGTCGGTGACACGCTGCGAATCGGGCAGGGAAGTTTTCGCATCGCTGGTGTGCTGGTGAATGAGCCGGATCGTCTTTCGGCCTCGATGACGCTGGGTCCGCGTGTGCTGATCACGCAAAAGGCGCTTGCCGCGACGGGATTGCTGCAGCCCGGCAGCCGTGCGGGCGAGCACATTCTATTTCGTCTGCCGCCGACCGGCGTGGTCGATGAGTTTAAGAGAAAAGTTGAAACCATCCTGCCGGAAGCGCAGGTTACGGATTATCGCGAGACGAACCCGGCGCTTACGCAAGGGCTTGAGCGATCAACCAGCTTGTTGAGTCTAGTCAGCCTGGTGGCGCTGGTGCTTGGCGCAATCGGTGTGGCGATGGCGATGCGCGCACACATCGAACAACGCGTGGACACGATCGCGATCATGAAATCTATTGGAGCGCGCTCGCGTCAGGTAATGCGCATTTACGTTCTGCAGACTCTGCTGCTGGGGACGTTGGGCGGGCTGCTGGGAGTGGCGCTTGGCGCCGCGGTTGAGCGAATTTTTCCCTACCTGCTACGTAAGCTTATTCCGCTGCAGGTGACTTATGATTTTCCGTTGCACGCAATCGGGATTGGGCTCGCCGTTGGAATTCTTACGACTCTTCTGTTCACGCTGCCGCCGCTGCTGGATATACGCAAGGTGCGTCCGAGCTTGATATTGCGGCGAAGCGTGACGGAGCCGGAAGATGCATCGGCGAGAGGTTTGTGGCGTCGCATCGTGGGGGCGCGCCTGCAAATCGGGGCCGTACTGTTGATTCTTGCGGGGCTGGGAATTATTGCTGCGACGCTTAGCGATTCACGGATTGTCGGTCGATGGTTCACGGTTGCTTTGGTAGGGGTGCTCGTGGTTCTGCTGTCGCTGGCGCGCTTTGTCCTGTGGCTGCTGCGCAGAATGCTTTCGGCGACGCGCTCCAGGCTGCCTTCGACGATTCGTCATGGACTGGCGAATCTGTACAGGCCGGGTAATCAGTCTGCGACGGTGCTGGCTGCGCTGGGAACGGGCATCATGCTGGTGACGACGGTCTTCCTGATGCAGAAGGCGATAGTGCGCGAGCTTGGCGACAGTTCGTCGCCGAACCTGCCGAACGTCTTTCTGATCGACATCAGCACGCGTGAGGTTGCGGGCGTGACTCAGTTGATGCAGCACCAGCCCGGCGTCCGTGGCCAGGTCGAGACGGTGCCGGTTGTGGTTGCGCGGCTGGCCGCGATCAACGGCACTCCGCTCAACCAGTTGACGTTCAAGGACTATCCAAGGCGCTTTCTCCAATCTGTTTCGGTGAGCTACGCGGATACGCAACCGACGGGCCTGAAGACAATCACCGGAAAATGGTGGCCAAAGGGAGAGCCGAAGGCGGAACTCAGCGTAGGCTCGCGGACGGCGGCGCGCATTCATGTCCGCGTTGGAAATACGATGACGTTCAGCGCGGGCGGAAAGCAGATCGAAGCTCGCATCGTAGCGACGCACACGACGGATGGGCAACATGTCTTCAGCCGGTCGGAGTTCATCGTCACTCCAGCGGCGTTAGCGGGAGTGAATCCGGTCTGGTACGGCGCAGTGCATATCGAACCGCGGCAGGTCGGAGCGGCACAGCGCGCACTGTTTGCGCAATATCCGACGGTGACGGTTATCAATCTCGCCGATGCGTTTCAGACGCTGCGCGGCGTCGTCGACCAGATCGCGATGCTGATTCGGTTTCTTGCGTCGTTCTCAATCGTCGCGGGTTGCATCATTCTTGCTTCGAGCATCGCGAGCACTCGGTTTCGTCGCGTGCGCGAGGTGGTCGTGATGAAAACGCTGGGCGCGACACGGCGGCGGATCGCTGCTGTTTTCAGTGTGGAGTTTCTGCTGATGGGCACAGTCGCGGGAACGGTGGGCGTCATTTTCGCCAACCTGCTTGCGAGGGTGCTGCTGCATAAGCTTGAGGCGGGATTCCGCGTCGAGTGGCTGGCGTCAGTCGTCGCGATCGCGGGAACCGCAGCAATCGCAATGCTGAGCGGATGGCTGGCGAGCTATCGCATGCTGGGTCAGAAGCCGCTTGAAGTTCTGCGCGAAGAGTGAGCGTGTGACGGCGGAGAATTGACCCGGGAAGCGGTCGCCGATACACTGAAAAACGGAGCGGCGCAACGCTGCTTCGCTAGAGCAGGTGCGCGCGTTGCCCCCTCGTTCAATGGTAGGACAGTCGGCTCTGAACCGATCAATCGGGGTTCGAATCCCTGGGGGGCAACCAGTTAATCATCCTCGGTTCTGCGGATAACGCGCTGGCCAGCATTGCGGACCCACAACGTGCTCTAGAGACGTTGGCGATGGTGGGCAGGGTTCAACTGCTCCCGTGAACGACGACGGCACTTATTGTCTTTACCACTGCAAGATAGTAATTACTCACTCTGGAGGGGAGAGCCATGGCCAAATATAGAGCAGTTTCGCTAAAGTTGGTTCTATTCACAGTGGGTTTACTTTCGGCACCTCCGATCGCATCAGCTGGTTGTCAGGTAGGTTCTTACTGCCATCTCTGCGGCTGCTACGTACTGAATCACTACCTCAACTACCCGATCGGATGCCAACCCACTTGGACAAACGATTGCTGGAGCCACCCCGGAATAACCTGCACGCAATGCTATTAACATTTCCAACGCCTGTCTTGAGACAAGAGACTTAAGGCAGGCGGCATACCAATGGGGCATGAGCTGGTTGGCATATGAAAAAAATTTTAGCTCCCGCCTATATAGCAGCAGGTTGTCTGCTCGCTACCTCACCTCTCTTCATGTGGAATGATTCTCCTAAGGGCAACGGAGAGCTTGAGGTAGTCGTCCGTGACCGTATGACCAAAGCATCTGTGGCATCAGCCTCTGTGCTCTTAGCTGACCACGCTATTGGAGTTCACATCGAGCAAGACATAAACGCGAATGGAATAGTCAAGTTCACCGGTCTCCCTGCCTCAAATAACTATCTACTTAACGTGAGACATAGCCGATATGTGCAGGGGTCTTACTGTAAAGAAGAAGAAAAGGAAGACTGCTCGGATCTCGTCAGTGTTGCGGAACGTGGTCCAAGCAAAATTTATGTGTCGCTCCGTCCTAGTGGCTCCGTGTCTGGCGTGGTGCAGGACCCTAGGGGCGAAGGGGTCTCCGGAGCGATCGTGATGGTATTCGGAAGTTTTAAGGGTCATCCCGGTATGGTCATTCCGGTCATGAGCGCCTTGACGGATGAGCGCGGGCGATATCGAGTGCACTCGATCCCTCCCGGGCGCTATTTCCTAGCAGCTCACCGAACCAGCACCGAAAGCGCAGTATCAGAGGGAAAACAATCGAAGGTCATTTACTACCCCGGAACCACCGAAGGCGCGGAAGCACAATTACTCGACGTTCCGATGGGGCAGGACATGGAAAATATAAGTTTTACGCTCATCCCCGAGTCGGGACATGACGTTTCAGGAAAAATCACAAACTCCGTCGAAAGCGGCGCCGTATTCTTGCACTCTGCTTCCTTAGAAGACAAATGGTTCCCGCCGATCGCTGTCCAGCAAGCGAACAGTGATGGCAGCTTTAAAATCCATAACGTTCCGAGCGGCGACTACATCATAATCGCACAAGGAATAGTCAAGTCTCACGTGATAAAGACGAGTCAACAAATTCAGGTGGCCGACTCCGCCGTGTTTGGGCTAACCCTAAATTTGGAAGAAGCAGGAAGGCTGCGCCTCGTCTTCCACGATCAGGAAAATTCACACCCAATCGTGGTATCTCCCGACGTTCAGGTTTCGCTTACGCCGACGAATCTCGCTATAAGTGATTCGCCGGAATATAAAGCGACTCTCGCCGTCAGCAAGACTTCGGCAGATATCGCCTCGCTATTCTCCGGTCGCTACAGTCTACTGATTTCAGGAGCGCCTGACGGGTTCTCCGTCAACGAAATCATCTACGGTGGTCGCACATTCCAAGTAGGGGATGAGTTCGCCTACTCTGCTTCGTCAAATAGCAACGTTGAGGTGGTTCTTGAGCGGGGTGCGCGAAAGGTAGTTGGGAAGGTGCAGAGCGATGACAAACCCTGTTCGCGTTGCTCCGTGGTACTGCTGCACAATAACCACCTGATTACGGCCGTCAAGACCGATGAAAACGGTCTCTATCATTTTTCGCGTCTCGCTAAAGAAGACTACCAAGTAGCTGCCTTTGCGGAAGATTATGAACCTTACCTGCTTCCAAGAAACCTCCCTCTTTGGCTGTCTTCTTCACAGCGCGTCAATCTTGATCATGCAGGGGAACTTACATTGAACTTGACTCCAATCGGGAACATTTCAGGAATCAAGGATCACTATCCGACAAGCATTTCAATCCGTTCCGATTCCGACTAGGGGGATAAATTGAACATCTTTTCGCACAACCAATCCGTCTCTCCCGCCTCTTTATCGAACGTGGTTAACCTTGACACCACAGCTTTGAGCAAGTTCGATTTAAGAATGCGACGCTTGTTGTTGTTCGCGGCGTATGAAGCAAGAGGCGTAAAGAGCAGCGTCATTGGCATTGCGCACCTCAAGCTGGCCACTCTCCGCGAACAACGGCCCAAGGATGCTCATGAAGCCGCGGACATCAGGTGTCGATGCCTGGCTGCTTCTGCCGATGGGACCGCAACTGTCGAGTTCCCGTTGGATGTGTCGGAGCAGGTGCTGGATATACTCAACTCTTCCCACTCCGCCCAGCAAGTGCTACATCGATTGCACTCGGACTACAACGAAATGAAAGAATAGAGGCGAAAAGGCGTACGTCATGCATCTGCTCCGCTAATCAAGTGACATTTCTATGGAGCAACAAAAAAGCGCGTAATGCGATCCGGCACTGCCTCACCAACTACGAGGAGCAGTGGGCGAAGATCAACCGTGGCCAGACCGGGGAAGAGGCGTACAACATTTTGCGAGAGCGTGTCGATGAACTCGTTGATGAAGCCTATCCTCAATTCGCTGATGGGATGTCCGAGCAGTCGTCATATTGACCAGTCATCCTGATACAGTGTTTGTCTTTCAAATCCCCGATTACGAGATCGGGGATTTTTTCTTTTCCTAATATTTAGGCACGGCGGGGTCAATGGGTATTAACTATTCATGAGAAAGCTTATTAAAATTAAAGATGTTCTTGAGCGCATTCCCGTCTCTCGTGCACAAATCTACATCATGATCAATGAGGGGAAGTTCCCCAGGCAGATTCACCTCGGCGGAACCGGCGCTTTCTGGGTCGAGTCCGAAGTTGAGGACTGGATTCAGTCGCATATCGACGCTGCTGATGCCAGAATCGCGCCTCGCGCAGCCTCCCAGGGGGCTGCGGGTACATGTGTAGGTACGTACTGATATATATTCAGTAAACCTATTGAAATCAACACAATCGAATCCCTGGGGGGCAACCAGGTTTTACTCGCTCAATGGCGTGATGCGAGCTTTTTGCGGCCTTGCAGGCGCCTCTTCTTCTAATTCACTTTTGATCGACGCGCTCCCAGCACGAGAAGTCCGATACCGCCGGCGATTGCAACCACGCCGAGAACAGGCGGCAGCGGAACTGTGTGGCTCTCTTTGTGGGTGATCTGCAGCGGACCGGCATCGACCACCTTCTTGTTGGTGGTGTAGGTGATGCCCTGATAGACAAGAGCGACTGCGCCAAGAATGATGAGCAGAACCCCGCCGAGCGATAGACCTTTCATCTAAATCCCCCTCTCTATGTGCACATTGGATGCTTTCATCGCTGCAGTGTTGCGGTGCGTAAGAAGTCGAATGTACCACTCCTCGAAGCTTCTACTCCGGTGAGATGCCGCTGATGTATGACGACGGTGTCGAGATACCAAAGAGGCAGCGCGGGCAGATCTTCGGCGAGAATACGCTGTACCGTGACGTAATCCTGACGTCGCGCTGGCTGATCGTAGATCGCGCCTGCGCGTTCAACCAGGGTGTCGAGGGCAGGGTTCGTGTAGTGCCCTCGGTTTGCGCCCTTCGGCGGAAAGCTGGATGAGGCGAATGCGTAGCGGAATATATCCGGGTCTTCGTTACCACCGAGCCAGCGCAGTCCGTACATCTGAAAGGCGCCATGCGTAATGTCGGCGTAGAAGGTCGCGAACTCAAAGCTGCGGATGTCGAGCGCGATTCCGACCTGCCTTAACTGCTGCTGCAGAATCGCTGCCAGCAATCGCGAGCTCTCGTCGGTTGAAGTCTTGAGGGAGATGTGGAAGCGCACTCCGTCGGCACCGGTGTGATAACCCGCATTGTCGAGCAGGGCGCGGGCCTGGGCGGGATCAAATGACAGCGCACCGGCAGCGTCTGAATATGCCCAATGACCGCGGGGCAGCAGGCTCTGTGCGGGCTGCGCGGTATCTCGCCACAGCGCGTGAATGATCGCGTCGCGGTCAATGGCCAGCGCGATTGCGCGCCGTACGCGTACATCTTTCAAAATGGGGTCTGTCAGGTTGAAGGTGAGATATTGCACCGGAGTTCCAGGAGCGCGCTCGATTGCCAACTGCGGATCGCTGCGCAGCGAGTAGACCATGTCCGCGGTAAGGGCGTTGACCGCAACGTCAGCAGAGCCCTTGCGCAGCTCGAGCGCGCGGGTGATTGCATCGGGAACGACAGAAAAGCGCACGCGCTCGATCTGCGGAGCGGCCTGCCAGCTTGCGGCGTTCCGCTCGATTACGACTTCTTTGTCGATCTGCTGGCTGACGAAGCGGAAAGGGCCGCTGCCAATGGGATGCTGTTGAAAGTCGCGCCCGCTGCCATAAGGCACGATGCCGATCGCGCCGTCTGAGAGGTTCCACAGCAGGGAAGCGTCGGGCCGCTTGAGATGAACAATGACAGTGGCCGGATCTGGCGCGTCGACCCGATCGACTGAGCGAAATGTGCCGGCCTTCGCAGTGATGACGGTGCCGTCGCGGACGGAGTCGAGCGTCCACTTTACGTCACGAGCGGTGAGTGGCTGGCCATTGTGAAACTTCACGTCGGTCTGCAGATGAAAGACGAACGTCAGCGGGTCGGGTGTGTCCCACGAAGTGGCGATCCACGGTTCGAGGCCAAAGTCAGCGCGTTTATGCACGAGTGAGTCGAACAGCAACTCGTCGATGTGCTCCGCCTGCGCGTCGGTGCCAATGCGTGGATCAAGACTCGCGGGGCTGCTCTCGATCAGGAATGTCACAGTGCCCGCTGCGCGAGCATCTCCGCGGCATCCGCTGAGCGCGATGAGAATTGTGGCGAGGAGGCTCAGGCTTGCAGCGCGCTTACACATACGTTACGCGGCCCAGAATAGCGGGCCGGCTGGCCCCGGTTGCGGACGGCAGGTTTCCCGGCAAGTGATGCATTGTTTGATACGCGAGAAGCGCGAAGGCAATCGCTTCTTTCGCTTCAACGCGGATGCCTGCCGCGTCGCTGGTGATCAGCGTGCAGCCGAGCGGCGTGAGGCGTTCATCGAGCATCCTGAATAGCGTGGTGTTATGTGCGCCTCCGCCGGAGAGGATGTAGTCGACGGGGGATTTGCCGAAGCGCGGCGCTACGAAACGGCGGTATGCGTCGACGATGGATTCGGCGGTCAGCGCGGTTGCTGTCGCTACTGCGTCTTCTGCGTTGCCGCGAGCCTTGCGGCACTGAGCGAGGAGCCGCGCGGCGAAGTCGCGGCCAAACTCTTCGCGGCCGGCAGACTTTGGCGGAGCAGCGCGGAAGAAGGGGTGCTTCATATTGGCGCGCAGCACCGGCTCGAGAACGCGGCCGCGTGCAGCGAGTCGGCCATCGCGATCGTAGCGCCTATCGAAGAGCGTCTGCATCAACGCGTCGATGACCATATTTGCGGGGCCAGTGTCGAATGCGAGTACGTCGGCAAAATCTGCCCCCGCTGGAATTGCGGTCAGGTTGGCGATTCCTCCGAGATTCTGAAGCACGCGCGCACGCTTTGCGTCGCGAAAGAGAAGGGCGTCGAGCAGCGGCACAAGGGGCGCGCCCTGGCCGCCGGCTGCAATATCGGCGGGGCGAAAATCGGAGACTACGGGCACACGCAGCCGCGCCGCGATGACGGCGGGTTCTCCAGCTTGCCAGGTACAAGCGAGACGGCTGCCGAGAAATGCAGCGGGCCGGCCCTGGTGGTACAGGGTTTGACCATGACAGCCGACGAGGTCGAGTTTCACCGGATGGGACTTGAGGGTGCGTTCAATCGCGTCTGCATAGATCTCACCGAGTCTCCAACTCAAGCGAGCCAGGTCGGCGACACGCGCAGAGTCCGCGTTCATCGCGGCAAGCACTGCCGTGCGCACGCGCGCGGGGTAAGGATAAGATGCGTGCGCCTGTGGTTCCAGCTGCAATGACTCGCCGCGACGGTTGATGCGAACGATGGCGACATCGACTCCGTCGGCAGACGTACCGCTCATCACACCTGCGACCATCAACGATTTTTTGACAGGTGGTGTCACCGCGGCTGCGCCTTCATCACATCTTCGGTGAAGCGCTCGATGCTGCGTTTCAGCCTGGACACAAGCGCGGCCGTGGGTGCGGGACCGAGGCTGTCATTGCGCAAATGGTTTCGCTTGGCGGCTGTCACTCGCGCAGCCGCCAGCGCTACGCGCTTTCTGAATGCGGATGAGCGCTCGGCTTCGCGCAGGACGGCCTCATAGCCGCGCAGGACCAGATCGGGTTGATGGCAAATCTCCAGCAGATCGGTGCCGGCAGCGACTGCCGCCACGCAGGCCGTTTCGATTTCGGCATAAGACATTACGCCGCCCATCTCCATGTCGTCTGATATCACCAGCCCACGGAAGCTGATTTTCTTACGCAGTACACCGTCAATCCAGAAGCGAGAGAGCGAGGCTGGCTGCGACCCGGCCTGTGGCACGCGCGGGTAGACTGCGTGGCTGACCATTACCATTGGCAGGTCGCGCTGAAGGGTGCGATACGGAGCGAGATCTTCACGCCACAGTTCATTCCAATCGCGTTCGATATGCGGTGTTGCTGCGTGCGAATCCAGCGTGCCTCCCCCGAGACCGGGAAAATGCTTGCCGCACCCCAGCACTCTTTTGGTGGCTAGTCCCTTGAGAAATTCGCGCGCGTATGCGATCACGGCTCCGGCGTCTGAAGAGACCACGCGTGTTGTCATCACCGCGCGAGAGGCGGGCAATGCGAGGTCGAGCACGGGCGCAAGGACGACATTGAAGCCCACGGCGCGCGCCTCGGTCGCGATCAATTCGCCGTGCGTTCGGGCATCGCGTCGGCGTCCCGTCGCTGCAACTGTGGCTGCTGAAGGCATGGGGGCGATCGCGTCACGCAGGCGATCTACAGTGCCGCCCTCGACGTCAACACAGCGAAACGGGTTTGTATCCAGCAGTTGCGCGGACGACGATAACAATGCGTGCGTTTGTGCCGGGTCGGCGATGTTGCGACGAAAAAGAATCACGCCCGCTGGCTGCAGCAGCCGTAGCCATGCGGCCTCGACCTTTGAGAGCACATGGCCTTCGACGCCGACGATGAACAGTGAGCCAACTTGAGCGCGCAGCGGCAGATTCATGCGGTCCCGTCCGCAATTTCTGTTTTGAGTTCCTGCAGCAGGTTCATCGCTTGCAACGGTGTGAGCGTGTTCAGGTCTGTCTCGCGCAGTCGATCGACAACGCGTTGCGACAGCGGTGTGAACATCGTCATCTGCATCGGCGCGGGGACCTCTGCCAGTTCCTGTTGTGCGTTTCTGCGTTCTGACCGTTCATGTTGTGCCAGCACCTGACGGGCGCGAGCAATCACTGACCCGGGCAATCCGGCGAGCTGCGCGACTTCGATACCGTAACTTTTGTTCGCAGCTCCTTCTTCGATGCGGTGAAGGAAGGTGATACCTTCTTTTCGTTCGCTGACTGCGACGCGAAGGTTGCGCAGATGCTCCAACTGGTCGGCGAGCAGCGTCAGTTCGTGATAGTGGGTCGCGAAGAGGGTGCGCGCGTGAATGTTTGCGTGCAGGAACTCGAGCGTCGCCCAGGCGAGCGCCAGGCCGTCGAACGTGGAGGTGCCGCGTCCCATTTCGTCCAACAAGATGAGTGAATGCCTGGTCGCGGTGTTCAAGATTGTTGCCGTCTCGGTCATCTCGACCATGAAGGTGGATCGTCCGCGAGCGACGTTGTCGCTGGCTCCGATGCGCGTGTAGATGCGATCGACAAGACCGAGACGCAAGCTGCGCGCGGGCACAAAGCAGCCGATCTGCGCCATGATGACGAGCAAGGCCGCCTGGCGCAGATATGTGGATTTGCCGCCCATATTCGGACCGGTGAGCAGTGCGATAGCGCGATCTTCGCCGTCGAGAGATAGATCATTTGGGACGAATCGGGCGCTGCCGGAGTCTTCCATCCGGCACTCCACTACGGGGTGGCGGGCGGCCACTGCCTCAAGCACACCGCTCTCTTCGATGAATGGGCGAGTGTAATTGCGCATTGCGGCGAGGTGGGCGAAATTCGCCAGCATATCCGTTTCGGCGACTACCTGCGCAGTCGCGCGAATGCGAGCAGATGCGCTGAGCACGAGGCGGCGGAGATCTGCAAAGATGCGCCGTTCGATCTCGACGGCGCGATCCTGCGCGGTCAGGATGCGCCTCTCGTAATCCTTTAACTCAGGCGTGGTGTACCGTTCTGCGTTTACGAGAGTTTGTTTGCGTTCATAGTCCGCTGGGACGTTGGCGAGATTCGATTTTGTGATTTCGAGGTAGTAGCCGAAGACGGAATTGAAGCGGACCTTGAGCGAGGAGATGCCCGTGCGTGCGCGCTCGCGTTCTTCAATCGCGGCGATTGATTGCCGGCCGGAGTTGCCGAGGGTCCGCAGCTCGTCGAGTTCGGCGTCGACGCCGGGCGCGATTACTCCGCCGTCAGCGAGAGTAAGTGGCGCGTCCGGTGCAAGAGTGCGGGTAATGCTATCGGACACTTCTTCCAGCGCATCGCAACCGTCAGCGAGGGCGCGCCAATGCGGGCTATCGAGAGCGGACAAAGCGGCGCGGACTTGCGGAAGCCGGTGCAGGGAATTGCCGAGCGCCAGCACATCTCGTGGGCCAGCGGTGTCGAGCGCGACGCGGCCCAGCAGGCGTTCCATGTCGAGCAGGCCGGTGAGCGACCGCCGCAGTTCTTCGCGTTGGATTAGATTGCCATGCGCTGCTGCGACCGCGTCGAGACGCTGGTTGAGGCTTTCGCGATCCAGCAGTGGCCGCAGGATTGCAGACCGCAACATGCGCTTGCCCATCGGAGTGACGCAGCAGTCGAGCGTGTGAAACAGCGTGGTCTCGCGCGATTGGTCAGAGAAGAGGGGATCGACCAGTTCGAGATTGCGAACGGTCACGGCGTCGAGAAACAGATTTTGGGCACGTGCGTAATAGCGAATGGACTGCAGATGATCGAGAGCCGCGGCCGGCGCATTGCCCACATCGGAAGCCTCCGCAGATGTTGCCGGCGATCCGGTCTGGGTGCCGCGCAGATAGTGGACCGTCGCTCCGGCTGCGACAGCAGCGGCTGCGTGGCCGCCGAGGCCGAATCCGTCGAGCGACCGAACACGCAGCTGCCGCTCCAGCAATGGAATGGCATATTCCGGCGTAAACACCCATGGCTCCAGCGAAGTGAAAGCGCGCGCGGGTTGCGGAGCGCCCTCTTCTTCAGTGCCGGCAAACAGGCTGTCATCGCCGGGCAGGAGAATCTCGCTCGGTGCGAGACGATTCAGCTCTTCGCGGCACTGGGCCTGCGCGTCTGCTCCGTGATATTCGGTGGCGCGGAACTCTCCAGTGGACACATCGAGCACGGCCAGACCGACGGCGTCGCGAGTACTGTGAACGGCGACGAGAAAATTGTTCCGCTCCTGCTCGAGTGTGGGGTCGATGCAGGTGCCGGGCGTCAGCACGCGAGTCACTTCGCGGCGCACGAGCTTTTTCGCGAGTTTCGGGTCTTCCATCTGTTCGCAGAGCGCGACCCGATAGCCCTTGCGCAACAGCTTCGCGATATAACCCTCAGCGGCGTGGTAAGGGACGCCGCACATCGGCACCGCGCGCTCGCGGTCGCGCGCTGTCAGCGTAATCTGCAGTTCGCGCGAGGCGACTTTGGCGTCATCAAAAAACAGTTCGTAAAAGTCGCCGAGGCGGAAGAAAAGCAGCGCGTCAGGGTGCTGCTGCTTGGCAGTCGAATACTGCCGCATCAGCGGAGTGAGCTGCGTGTCGATAGATGCGGATGGCGTTTCAGTTGGCACGGGAAAACGTCAGCATACCGCACCGTGCCCGGACTGAGTGCGGGTTTAGATTCCTTCAGCGTGCTTAGTCTGTGCATCGGAGCCGTGCTGCTTCACCATTTTGTTGTAGATGCCCAGCAGTAGAAAGGGTGCCGTCCACTGTCCGACGAACAATGCGTCACGATCGCGGCCGGCAATCTTCAGCGATAGCGAGCCGATGATGGACGCGACTGCCGCGCCGAGGTAAAAGCTAGATGGGAAACGGGTAGAGAACTGTTCGAGCGAGGCTGTTACCTGGTCTTCGTGTACTTCGCCGGCGCGGATACGATAGTCGGTCATTTTTTAGCACTCCTGTTCAAAGGTTGTGGGAATAGTCCGTCGGGCTGGGGTGTCTTGCCTCTGTGTAGAGATGCCGGTTGCGGCGCGGCTGTGCCGCTGTGTCTGAATATTCTTGAGCAGGACGAAAGTGAGGCGTCTGAGGCGAGGAACCACCCTCCGATTGGTAAGAAAGCGCCTAAGCTCTCGTATACTAAGTAGTTCCCGGAGTATTGGAAGACGCCCTGTGATGTATCACTTCTGGCTGCGCATCGCGCTTTTGCTTTACGGACTGGCGAGTCTGGCCGTTCTGCCTGCGGTCCTTTATGACCGCAGCGAATGGCGACGCATTGCCGTTCCTGCAGCGGCTGGCGGCGCGCTGTTTCAGTTTGTCGCCCTGGCGGAGATGCTGCATGCCGCACATCGCTGGCTTCCCTCTGCAGCGCATGAGGTGCAATGTTCTATTGCGCTGCTGCTGGCGGCAGTGCTTTTCATTCACTATGCCAGACTGCGCAGCCTTTCGCCGGGAGTGCTGCTGCTGCCGTTCATTTTTCTGCTGACGCTGCTGCCAGCCGTTGGGCCGGATCATCGCTTATTTCCTACTCCAACGGTGCGCAGCGGATGGGTTGTGGTCCACATCATTCTGCTGTTGACCGCGTATGGTGCGTTGATCGTCAGTATGTGCGCCAGCATGCTGTCTCTGTGGCAGGAGCACCGGCTCAAAAAGAAGGCCCTTAGCGGCCGGCTGCCCCCGCTGGCGACTCTGGACCGGGTCTCATACCGCGCACTGCTGATCGGGTTTCCATGTATGACCGCCGGTCTGCTGGTCGGGTCGGTTCTGGCGCAAGAGAGTTTTGGCGCTGGCTACTTCCTTGATCCGAAGGTTTTGCTGTCGTTCGCGCTGTGGGGCCTCTATGTCGCGCTCCTGTTTTTGCGGCGCACGACGGGGCTGCGCGGCCGGCGGGCGGTGTATCTTTCCGCCTTCGTTGTAATGGTGGTGCTCACCGTCTGGATGGCAAACCAATTTAGCGCGGTCCACAGGTTCGCCGCGCCATGACGGGAACAGCAAACATCGTCCTATTCGGCGTGAACCATAAGACAGCGCCGGTCGAACTGCGTGAGCGGCTCGCGATTCCGTCATCACGGCTGGCCGAGGCCACGCTGTCGCTGGTTGGCCGACCCGGGGTGCGCGAGGGCATGATCCTGAGCACTTGCAACCGCGTCGAAATGCTGACTTGCCAGGAAGCGCCTGAGCCGGACCTGCTGCATTTCGTCCATGAATATTTCTCGATAGACGCGGCGACACTGCGTCCGCATGTGTACGAGTACCGCGAACGCGAGGCCGTGCGGCATCTCTTCCGCGTCGCTGCGTCGCTGGACTCGATGGTCGTGGGCGAGCCGCAGATTCTCGGTCAGGTGAAGGAGTCCTATTCCGTAGCGCGCGATGTTGGGGCGGTGCAGGGCAATCTCGATTCGCTGTTGCAGCGCGCGTTCTCGGTGGCGAAGAGGGTTCGCAGGGAAACGCAGATTGGCAGTTCTTCAGTTTCGATTGCGTCAGTCGCGGTCGAACTGGCGGGCAGGATTTTCGGTTCGCTTGAAGGAACCCGAGTTCTGCTGGTCGGCGCCGGCAAGATGAGCGAAGTCGCGGCCCGGCACCTGATTGCACACGGAGCGCACTCGATCATGGTGGCCAACCGCACGCGTGAACGCGCAGCGGCGCTTGCCGCCGACTTTGATGGCGAGACGGTCGATTTCGATTCGCTGTATGACGTTGCGGACCGGGCAGACATCGTTATCACCTCCACTGGGTCGGAGCATCCGATCTTCCGTCGTGAACATGGACAGACGTTTCTACATCGCCGTCGCAACCGCCCGATGTTCTTCATTGACATTGCCGTGCCGCGCGACGTCGACCCGGAGATGAACCGGCTCGAAGGCATCTTCGTTTACAACATCGACGATCTGCAGTCGGTGGCGACATCGCACCATGCCGACCGCGCCCGCGAGGCGGAGCAGGCAGAGGGAATTATCTCCCGTGAGGTCGAGCGCTTTGATGCGCGCCGCGGAGCGATCGACGTTGCCCCGGCGATGCAACGACTGCAGCAACGCTATGAACAGGCGCGCGAAGCGGAGTTGCGGCGCATGGCTTCGCGTCTGAAAGACATGACTCCTCAACAGCGCGAGGCGGTGGATACGCTGACCCGCGGGTTGGTGAACAAGCTGATGCATCCGCCGATGCAGGCCATCAATGCGGCGGCCCGCGAAGGCGATGCCGAAACGATAGAGCGCATCGGGAAGATGTTCGACGGCACGACAGGCGAGGATGAGCGCCGCTGATGCGCATCGGCACGCGAGGATCGCAACTGGCACTCTGGCAGGCAAACCACATCGCGGGGGCTTTGCGTGCCCTCGGCCACACCGTCGAGATAGAGGTCATCCGTACCACCGGCGACCGCATGCAACAGTCGAGCTTCGACGCTGCCGGCAAGTCGCTGGGCAAGGGGATCTTCACCAAGGAAATCGAGGACGCGCTGGCGGAGAGGCGCGTCGATCTCGCCGTCCACAGCTATAAGGACCTACCGACGGAACTCGATCCGCGATTCACGATTGCGGCCGTGCCCGAGCGCGAGGATGCGCGCGATGCATTCGTATCTGTTCGCTACGCGTCTCCGGCGGAGTTGCCTAGCGGCGCGCGCGTGGGCACCGGAAGCCTGCGGCGGCAGTCGCAATTACTTGCCCTTCGCCGCGACATCGAGTGTGTCGACATTCGCGGCAACGTTGATACGCGGTTGCGCAAACTTGCGGAGGGTGAGGGCGAGGCGCTGATCCTTGCCGTCGCTGGCCTTGCTCGCATCGGCCGGACGGAAAACATTCGTCACAGCTTCGGCGTGGGGGAGATGTGCCCGGCCGCAGGCCAGGGAGCGCTGGCAATCGAATGCCGCGCTGATGACGCCAACACGCGCGACGTGCTCGCTGCTCTCGAAGATTCCGCTGCAAGGTTCGCCACAGACTGCGAGCGCGCTGCTTTAGCCGCGCTGGGCGGTGGTTGCATGGTTCCCATCGGGGTTCATTGCTGGGCCGAGTCTGGCACTTATGTTGTGAGCGCGGTTGTGGCGAATCCGATGGGGACACGAATCGTCCGGTCACAGCGACAGGGGAGTGACGCTCACGCCCTCGGCAATGCAGTCGCCGCAGATCTGCTGGCGCAAGGCGCGGCGGAGATTTTGAATGGCGGACAATGACAAGCCACTTTCAGGAAAGCGCGTGCTGGTCACGCGGGCCGCAGAGCAGGCCCGGGCACTCGTTGAACTTCTCACCGAACAAGGCGCGGATGTCATCGCCGTTCCCACATTTCGGATCGAACTGATCCACCCTTCGCCCGCGTTCGATCACTGCTTGAGACGTCTGCCCTACTATCAGTGGCTTGTCCTTACCAGTGCTAACGGTGTAACTGCCTTGGCTGCGCGCATGAAGGAACTGGAAATCTCTCCAGAAGCGTTCGCGCACATGCAGTGCGTCGCGGTGGGAGCAGCAACGGCCGACGCAATGCGCGCGCTTGGCTTACGCGTGGATATCGTTCCGGAGGAGTATGTCGCAGAATCAGTTGTTGCTGCCATTAGGCATCAAGTTTCGGGGAAGAATGTGCTGCTCATCCGCGGGACATTGGCACGCGACGTCATCCCGAGAGCTCTGGAGGAAGCGGGCGCGTGGGTAGACACCGCAGATGCCTACCGCACGGTGATTCCGGCTGATTCTGAGCAAAAGGTCCGTGAAGTATTTCTCTCGGCTACGCCGCCGGAAATAGTGACCTTCACCAGCTCCTCCACGGTGGACAACTTCGTCCGCTTGATGACTGCAGCGGGTTTCAGCGAACGTCCCGCGACGCTTCGCGCTGCCTCCATCGGACCGATCACCAGCGCCACGCTGCGGGAGCACGGCTGGGAACCGTGGGTCGAGGCTAGACTGCACACAATTCCAGGACTCGTAGAGGCAATTGGTCGAGGATGTGGAATGACGAAAAGTCTGACTGGAGGATGGGGAAGAGTGCTTGCGCTCCTTTGGTTCCTTCTCCTCGCGATTGGCGGGGTCGTAATTCTCATCGCGCTTGTACTAAGCGTGATGATCCCGATTCCTTAGACCGTACTCCACGTCTTATCAGGCGCGTAGCAAAGATTCTCGAGCGGGCACTCCATGCATTTCGGCTTGCGCGCGAGGCAGATCGCACGGCCGTGAAGGATGACCTCGTGCGAGAAGTCGATCCATCGATCGCGCGGGATCACGCGCATCAGATCGGCCTCCACTTTCTCTGCCGTCTCCGAAGTCGTTAAGTCCAGGCGACGCGAAACGCGGTAGACGTGCGTATCCACCACGATGCCGTCAGCGATCTCATACCAGGAGCCGAGGACGACGTTCGCGGTTTTGCGGGCCACGCCGGGAACTTTCAACAGCGCCTCCATCGTTTGCGGAACTTCGCCGCCGTACTCCTGCGTGATCAACTTCGCAGCGCCCAGCAGCGATTTCGTCTTATTGCGGAAGAACCCTGTCGAGCGAATGATTTCTTCAATCGCAGCCGGGGTTGCCGTGGACATCGCTTTCGGTGTCGGGTACAGCTTGAACAGCGTTGGGGTAACCAGGTTCACGCGCGTGTCGGTGCACTGCGCAGACAGGATTGTCGCGACCATCAGCTCCCACGCATTCTTGTGATGCAATGCGCAGACGGCGTCGGGGTAGGCGGCCTGCAGCCGCTTCAATATTTCCGCGATACGCTCTGGCGCCAGGGCCTGCTTTCGCGTGAGGCGGCCGCGCACGATGCTTTTCTTTTTCGCCGAAGACGCCATGTGGTCTATCCGACGCGGTCGAGCATCTCGGCCGGGGTCATGCGCACGCAACTGAAGATGGGGGTGTCTTTCAGGGTGTACATGCTGATCTCGGTTTCGCGAAGTTGCTGCACGAGATCGAGAAAATCTTCCGGATAATCGCTCTCGAACGCGACGACAAATTCCTGATCATCGATTCCGAAGGAATATGTTGTGTTCAGCTTCACGCGCGGATAGAGGTGTCCAATGCGGATATGTTCATTCATCAGGCGCTGCCGCTCTTCTATCGGCAACAAATACCACGCGCGCGTCTTCCAGAACGGATAAATGAAAATGTATTTCTGGCTGCCGGGGCGGATTGTTGCGCGAGATTCAGCCACGCCTTCAGGTCCCTGGCCGATCAGGTACTGCGAACGTTTTGTCATCGCGATGAAGCTGTGCGTAGTTTCCAAATAGCCGCCGAGGGGCGTCGCGATGAGGTCAGCGGTCATCTGATTCAAATCGTCCATCGTGTAGCAGATGCGCCACAACACCATGTCACAGTCTGGTCTCAGCCCAATGGTGGAATAGGTAAGGGTCAGCAACTGCCCCGGCTTGTTCCATTTTTGAATCACTTCGGCGAATGCGCGCTTGTGCGCAACGCGCTCAGCGAGCGGAAGGCGCCGCCACTCCGGCATCACTTTGAAGAAGGTAAAGGCGACGAGCTGTCGCTTCTTCGTCTCTGACTCTGGTTTGACCGGAGTGAGAACTGCTGTTGGAACTACGTTCGTTTCTGCCACGGCGATTGTTCTCCAATGCGCGCTGCGCGCAACTCTTCATTGTAGCCAACGCGGAAAGTCGGAAGAGGCAGTTACACTTACTCCTGCGCATGGTCGAAAAAATTCTCAACACCCTCGCTGTCTTCATCATCAGTGTTATCTCTTCCATCGGCTATGCCGGAATCGCCCTGCTCATGGCGATAGAGTCGGCATGTATCCCGTTGCCGTCTGAGGTGATCATGCCCTTTTCGGGCTACCTGGTCTCGACCGGTCGCTTCAATCTCTATCTCGTCGCGACGGCAGGCGCGATCGGCTGCAACATCGGTTCTGCTGTCGCGTACTGGGTCGGCTTCCACGGTGGACGCCCGATGGTAGAGCGCTTTGGCAAGTACGTGCTTCTGAACATGCGCGACCTCGACCGTGCGACGCATTATTTTCAGAAGTACGGCGGCATCACCGTTTTCGTCGCACGCCTGCTGCCTGTTGTGCGCACGTTTATTGCGCTTCCGGCCGGGATCGCGAAGATGCCGCAGTTGCGGTTCCACGTTTACACTTTCCTCGGTTCATGGCCGTGGTGCTTCGTACTGGCATATGTAGGCATGAAGCTGGGCGAGGCGTGGAAGACCGATCCGCGGCTGAAGGGGATCATGCATCGCTTTGATGCTGCAATCCTCGCACTGCTTGTGATCGGTGTCGCGTGGTTCGTATGGTCGCATCTGAAGCAGCGCTCCGTCGAAAACGCTGCGGCGTAATTCAACCGTCGATGGCGGACATCTTGATCAGCAGTTTTTCAAAGCTGGATGCGGGCAGCAGCTTGCGAAGCGCCACGGCGATCTTCGCATCCGTGCCGACAAGGTAGCGTGCTCGCGGATTCTTTGAATGCGCCACTTTCAGCAACAAGTCGATGACCGGCGTGGGCTCCGCCTTTGCGGTACGCTCCCTCACCTTTGACACGAAACGATCCGAGCGCTCTCTGTTCGGGGATGCGCTGCTCATGGCCTGGTCACCGATGACTACATTTCGCGTCCAGATATCTGTCTCGAACGCTCCGGGCTCGATCAGGACAACATGGATGCCCAATGCCTTCAGTTCGAGCCGCAAGGTCTCGGTCCAGCCCTCCAGCGCAAATTTGGACGCGGCGTACGAGCCGACTCCGGGGAACGGGTTGCGCCCGCTGATCGAAGAAATCATGACAATCGTGCCCGAATGTTGCGCCCGCATCATTGGCAGGAACGCCTTGGTCACGGCAACATGGCCGAAGAAATTCGTCTCAAACTGTCTTCGCAACTCTGAAAGCTTTACATCTTCGAGAAAGCCCGCTACCGCGAAACCAGCGTTGTTGACCAGCAGATCGAGTCTGCCATAGCGGGATGCCACGTACGCAGCGGTCTCCTCAACCTGCGCGGTTTCAGTAACGTCGAGCAGATGGCAATCGATGCGGTCAGTTACTCCTGCTTGGGCGGCGGCGTCCATCAGGCGGGTGCGCCGATCGAGATCGCGCATTGCTGCGACAACGGTCCAGCCGTCGCGTGCGAGTGCAACAGTGAACAACAATCCGAATCCACTGGAAGCACCGGTTACCAGTGCGATCTTGTTGCGTGTGCTTTCTGCCATTTGCCAAGCATATTCTGGATGCGAGAAACTAGAAACACTTTAGTAGCTAGATAGGACTCACCAGAAATGCCATCATCCCAGTCCGGCAGCGAACGCGCCGGCGCGTCACAGATTCAGCCAGCCACAGGAAAATTAGGCATCATGATCCCGGGAATGGGCGCGGTCGCAACCACGTTCATCGCCGGCGTTGAAGCGGTCCGTCGCGGCTTCGCGAAGCCGATCGGATCAGTCACCCAGATGGGAACGATAAGACTGGGCAAGCGAACCGACGAAAACACCCCACTGATCAAGGACTTTGTTCCTTTGGCGGACTTGAATGACATCGAGTTCACGGGGTGGGACATTTTCGGCGAAAACATGTACGAGGCGGCGAAGACCGCGCGGGTTCTCGACAATGAGCATCTCGAGCAGATTCGCCCCTTCCTCGAGAGCATTACGCCGATGCCCGCCGTATTCGACCAGCACTATGTGAAGCGGCTGAGCGGCACGAACGTGAAGAAAGGCCGCAGCAAGTGCGACCTCGCCAATCAGGTAAAGGATGACATCCAGCGCTTCAAGCAGCGCACCGACCGCCAGGTAATGATGTGGTGCGGATCGACGGAAATCTTCCTCGAACAGAGCCCGTGCCATCAGAGCATAGAAGCGTTTGAAAAGGGCCTCGTCGATGACGATCCAGCGATCGCTCCTTCGCAGATTTATGCCTATGCCGCGCTGAGCGAGGGCGTGCCGTTCGTCAATGGCGCCCCAAATCTCACCGTGGATATTCCTGCGTTGCAGGAATTGGCTCGCCGCAACAATGCTCCGATCTGCGGCAAAGACTTTAAAACAGGGCAAACCCTGCTGAAGACGACGCTCGCGCCGATGTTCAAGGCTCGTATGCTGGGTGTCGCGGGTTGGTATTCCACGAACATTCTCGGCAATCGCGACGGCGAAGTACTCGACGATCCGGAGTCGTTTAAGACGAAAGAAGAGTCGAAGCTTTCCGTCCTGGAGCACATACTGCAGCCGGAGATTTACCCAGATCTGTACAAGGATATGTACCACAAGGTACGCATTAACTATTATCCGCCCCGCGGTGATAATAAAGAGGGTTGGGACAACATCGACATTTTTGGATGGCTCGGCTATCCGATGCAGATCAAGGTCGATTTCCTTTGCCGCGACTCGATCCTGGCCGCGCCGCTGGTGCTTGATCTGGTGCTTTTCATGGACCTTGCCAAACGCACAAGCAGCTTGAAGGGTCTGGGAATTCAGGAGTGGCTTAGTTTCTATTTCAAAGCGCCGATGACGGCTCCCGGACTTTATCCCGAGCACGACCTGTTCATCCAGTCGATGAAGCTAAAGAATACCTTGCGCCACATTATGGGCGAGGACCTGATTACCCATCTAGGGCTGGAGTATTACGACTAGAGGCGCAACCGAGCGCAAATGGACGAGCCCGCCTCGGCGGGCTTCGTTTATTGCTATCAAAAGTGGAGCGGCTTGCCACTCCTAATAGCTTCCAAAAGAGCGCATACTAGCGTCTATCACTAGTGTGTGCACACACAGGGTGCCACACGGGGGCCTCACTCCATGAACTCCATTTCGCATCGCACGTCGCTAGTCGCTTTGGCCGCTGCTTTGATAGCGACCCCCGGTTTCGGACAGACGACCGCTCAGACGGCGCCGCAAACCAGCAATCCTGCTCCAGCGGCTGCGGGGCAGTCGACTCCGACCCCGCCTCAAACCAGCGACCCTGCTTCGACAAATGCAGGGCAATCGAGTCCGACTCCGCCGGCGCCCGCGGCAGACGCATCGAAGTCCAGCACGCCCCAGAAGCAGGCCAAACAGGGCAGCTTGGACGACGTCAATAGCATCGGAACGCGCGACCCCGGCAAGCGTGGAATGGGGAACTGGTACTCAACCGAATCCGAAATCAAGGTGGGCAAGCAATACGCTGCGGAACTCGAGAAGAGTGCAAAGCTCATCAATGACCCGGTCATAACGGAATATGTGAACCGCATCGGGCAAAATCTCGTGAAGAATTCCGACGCAAAAGTACCGTTCACGATCAAGGTGATCGACTCCGACGAAATCAATGCGATGGCACTGCCCGGAGGATTTTTCTACGTCAACTCTGGCCTGATTCTCGCCGCGGATGAAGAAGCCGAGCTCGCGGGCGTCATGGCCCATGAGATCGCCCACGTGGCCGCACATCACCAGATGCGCGAGCAGACGCGAATGAATTACGCGCAGATTGGCATGATTCCTCTAATGATCTTCGTTGGGGGATGGACGGGCTACGGCGCTTATGAAGCTGCCCAGATTGGTATTCCGCTCACGTTCCTGCATTTCTCCCGTACATTCGAGGCGCAGGCGGATTATCTAGGGCTGCAGTACATGTACAAGGCCGGGTATGACCCGCAAGCCTTCCTTACCTTCTTCGAGAAGATACAGGCCCTCAATAAGCAGAAGCCCGGTACTCTCTCTCGCGCTTTTGAAACGCACCCGCCGACGGGAGACCGCATCGAAAACTCCCAGAAAGAAATCGCGACCATCCTGCCGGCAAAGCCAGAGTACGTTGTGACGACTTCTGAGTTCGACGATGTGAAGGCGCGCCTTGCCCGCATCGAGAACAAGCGCAAGCTGGATGACGCGAAGGATGGCAAGAAGCCAACGTTGCGTCGCGCGTCCGCCGGCGATGCACCGTCGACCACAGGAGACGATCGTCCGACGCTGCATCCTCGAAATAACTAGATAGCTAATAACTCGAATTAAAAATGAAGGCCGCATCTCTTCGATGCGGTCTTTTGCGCGTCGCGCGAACGCCGTTTCTCGCGGAAAGTTGCGCACGAATTCTCTTGTTTATTTTTGAATCGTCACGGAACATCTGCGTCGGAACTGCGTTTCAGCAGGGGGAACGCATCGAGCCGATGCAAAGGCTGATGCGAGTCGCGAACTGCAAAACTGGAGATGAAAGATGAAGCGGAAATCTTCGATGTTTGTTTTCGGCGCGGCAATGCTGAGCTCCAGCATGCTGCTTGCACAGGCTACTGCCCCAACCACCAATACGGTCGGCGGCCGGGAAGAGAATCAGCAGGACCGCATTGCTCAGGGCGTGAAGTCAGGTCAGCTCACCGCCGGCGAGACGAAAAATCTCGAAGGACGCGAGGCAAACCTGAATCGCGAGATTCACGCGGATCGCGCTGCAAATGGCGGCAAACTCACCTCCGCCGAGCGTCAGCAGATCAACCATCAGCAGAACAACCTGAGCAAGTCCATCTCCGCGGACAAACACAATGCCGCCACGCAAAACTACAAGGGCGAGGTTGGCGCGCGCCAGGAAAACCAGCAGGATCGCATCGCGCAGGGCATCAAGAGTGGAAGCCTGAGCCCGGCAGAAGCAGCACGCGCGGAAAACCGTCAGCAGGGAATCAATCAACAGATCCACGCTGACCGCGCTGCAAACGGTGGCAAGTTGACCGCCGCAGAGCGCACGCAGATCAACAGGCAACAGAATGCAGCAAGCCGCCAGATACGTCGTGAAAAGCACGACGGTAAGGGCCGCTGATTTCTCTCGTGTGCAATGAAGAAAGGCGGGGAGCACTTGCTCTCCGCCTTTCTGCTTTCTACCGAATGTCGGCTGCCTTCAACAGGGTCTTTTGGATTTTGCGCATCTTTCCATGATCGCGCTGTGCAGTTTTTCCTGCAGATCTTCTGGCAGCTCATAGAGCTCGTTGTTGCGATAGATTTCTATCGTCTGGCGCGTGGTGTTGTAAGTAACAACACAGTGGTCACATGTACTCAGGTGTGTGCGCAGATCAGCTCTGAGCTGTTGCTGGATGTTATGGCGCTCAAACAGTTCGTCAAGCTGTGCGATGAACTCGGTGCAGTTCACTTGCTGGCCCCTTCCGCGGTCGCTTCTTTCGTAGATCGGAAGTAGCGACTCAACCGCTCCCGCAATTGCAACCGGGCGCGCAACAACCGTGACTTCACAGCAGGAATGCTGAGATTTAACGCCTCTGCAGTCTCTTCCGTCGACAGGCCTTCTACGTCGCGTAAAGTAAAGACCGTTCTGAAGCCCGGTGGCAAGCCCTGAATTGTCTTTTGCAAAATTTCTTTCAACTCCGCTTGTTTATATTGCTGCTCCGGGTTCGGGGTCCAGTCCGCGAAATCACGCGGCAGGGAACCGTCTTCCGTTTGAACGTCCTCGTCCATCGAAACTGTCTTCGCCGTGCGCCGCTTTCGCAACCGCATCAGCGCTTCATTCACCGCGATACGCACCAGCCAGGTGTAGAACTTCGAGTTACCCTGGAACTGCTCCAGCTTCTGGTACGCCTTGAAGAACGCGTCCTGCACTACGTCCTGCGCGTCTTCGCGGTTCTGCGTTATGTGCTGGGCAATGCGAAAAACCTGCCGCTCGTACTGCCTCACCAATTGATCAAACGCCGCCAGCTCACCAGCCCGCGCGCGTTCGACCAACGCTACGTCGGGGTGGATCTCCTGGCTTTCTGAGGATTGGATGGTTGACATTCCGCTAGGGTGCAAAAAAAGGCCTTTCAACAGGGTAATTTCTTAGTCTAATCGCCGGGCGTCTTCGCCGCAATTGCCGGCCAGCACGTAACTGAGCGGTTTCCGAAAGCGCTTCTGTTTGCTCGCTCGCATTCATTCGGTCGTAAAGTCAAAGGTGAAGAGAAATTAGAGGCACCGAGGGGAAATGAAGCAGGGGAGAAGTCGCTCAATTGGTCGCGTCACGGCGGTACTTGTCGCCGCATTGTGCGCGACATTCACGCTGTGGCTGCACGCGCAGCCCACGAATCCATCATCGCACACAAGTAAGTCGAAGCACACCGTGACCCAGAAGAGCACGTCGAGTCGGGGGGCGAAGGGTGGAAAGAGGAATCGTAAGACGAGCGCCGCCAGCCGCGCGAAAACAGCGGCGCTAAAGCGGGCGTTCACTGCGTCGTCTCAGTTGCGGCCCATGGCGCAGCAACTTAGTTCGTTCCGAACACCAGCCGCGTATGCCGGCGTTTTGCACTATGCGCAGTCACATACTGGCGAGGCATCAGCGGCCGCATATCTGGCCTTGGGCCACGCATATCTTCTCGATCGACGGTTTCCTGAGGCAGTGAAGTCACTGCATGCCGTGACGCTGCACGGCAAGGCCCTGAACGATTATGCCGATTACCTGGCCGCGCAGTCCTTATTGCAGGCGGGACAGTTCGCGGACGCTGCCGCCCAGCTAAACGGCTTCGCGGAAAAATATCCCGACAGCATCTTCACCGACAATCTACCGGTCCTGATTGGCACCTTGCAGACACAGGCCGGCGACCCGCAGGCTGCGCTTCGCACCTTGCAGCCGGCGCTCTCTACGCCCATTGGTACCCACGCCGATTTTCAATTCGCGCTGGCGCGCGCCTATCAGGTGGCCGGAAACGCATCGCGCGCCGCCGAGCTGTATCACCACATCTATGCAACGTTGCCGCTTTCAAATGAGGCGGCCATGTCGCGCACACAGTTACAGGAGATGAGCTCCGCCGGCCAGGCCGAGGCTTTGAGCTATGCCGAACGAGAGGCCCATGCAAACGCGCTTCTGGCCGCAAAGCGGTATAACGATGCGGCGAACGAATTTCATGCGCTCGCCGCGGCATTGCAGACGGACTCGCTGGGCGCCTCCGCGGGTTCGCGAAATCGCGTGCTGGCCAATGCGGCTTACGCTGAGTTCAAACATTCGCGTCATGTCAATCGCAGTGAAGTCGACCGTCTCGAAGACGGCGCTGACGAGAGCGGTGCTCTGCGGCTCTATCTGCTGATGGAGGACGCCCGCAGTCGCAACGATGACGTAGCGCAGCGCAACTATGTCGACCAGATCGCGCAGCGCTTTCCGGCGAGCCGCTGGCGCGATGAAGCACTCTTCAGCTCTGGCAACATGTACCTGTTGAAGAAGGATTATCCGTCTGCTATCGGATACTTTCTCGCAGAGGCGACAACCTTCCCCAGGAGTAACTACGCGCCATATTGCCATTGGAAAGCTGCGTGGCTGAACTATCGTCTGCAAAATTACCCTGAGGCGGCGCGGCTGTTTGAAGAACAGATTGCTCATTACCCAGGCGGCCAGGAGATTCCTGGCGCTCTGTACTGGCGCGCACGTATCTATGAAGAGCAGGAGCACAACGCTGCCTCCGCTCGCGCGTATTACGATACGCTGCTGAAGATTTATCAAGGTGCCTACTACTCGCTACTGGCTCGCACGCGTGTCGCGAACCTGGCCGAGGGCGAGCCCCAGACGGTTCCGCTTCTGACCTCTCTCTTGCTGCCCAAGGTTCCGGAGATCACAGATGTTCTACCTGAAGACGACGAGCACCTGGTAAAAGCACGCCTGCTCGCCAACGCCGGCCTGAACGAATACATGGCGGCGGAGATACAGATGTCCGATACCAGCGCATCCTGGGGCGCGCTGGCCCAGGCGCAAATCTTTGCCTCCTACGGCGAAAACGCTCGGGCGATGCGCATTCTCAAATCTGCATTGCCTCAGTATTTCTCTGCGCCGTTCAACTCCATCCCGGCTGCGTACTGGGGTCTTCTGTTTCCGCTGCCATATGCGCCTCAACTGCGCGCCGACTCTGAAAGCGTCGGGCTCGATCCACTGCTGGTGGCATCGCTCATTCGTCAGGAGTCTGAGTGGAATCCGCAGGTTGTATCCAGCGCGAACGCGTATGGCTTGATGCAGCTGCTTCCGTCGGTCGGTAAGCAGATGGCAAAGAAACAAGGCATTCACCACTTCAATACGTCACAGCTGCTCGATGCATCCACCAATCTTCGATTGGGTACGGCGTATTTCAAGCAGGACCTTGATCATTTCGACGGCCATGTGGAATATGCGCTCGCGGCTTACAATGCCGGTGTTGACCGCGTCGAAGATTGGAAGACCATCGGAACGTATCACGACATGCCGGAATTCGTGGAGTCGATTCCATTCTCTGAAACGCGCGATTACGTTCAGGCGATTCTGCGTAACCAGGCGATCTATCGCCGTCTGCATCCCGATTTTGCACAGAGGGAATCAAGCTCGTTAGCTGTGTCACAAGATCCTCATTGACGGGATTATTTTCGCGAGTAGCATCAGCGCAATAACTGCTTCGTACGGGAGGGCGGTATGGTGGAACTGCATTTCCTGGAAGAGTGGATCCCTGAGCAGATGGCTCCGGGCACGGTGTTCCTGCTGGAAAACCCCGGAACACAGGGCGAAGCACGCAATCCCTACTGGGCCGTTTTATCTTGTCCGAAATGCGGAGTCTGCGGGCTGATTACAAAGAATCAGTGCAGCGGGCTTGAGGCCGTAATCTGTGGCAGCTCAACCTGCTCCGCAGAATTCTGGCTGGATGAGGACGGTATTCGCTATCGACGGCCGCATTAGCGCCCGAAGTCGATAAACCCTTGCTGGGGATTCGTCCCCAGCAAGGTCACCCGCGTCCTGTCGCCAACATCGAGTCCCTGCTGGCCGCGAATAACACGACCGTCTACCGGCGGATTGACCAGTCGGGCAAACGTGCCCTTGTCGCTGACGCCAGTAACGATAGCGTTGAACTGCTGCCCGATCCGATTGTGCAAAGCGACGGCGGCCGCCGCCTTCAACGAAAATCTTTCGACCTTGCGCGCAGCATTTTCCTTCTGTGTGCAGTTCTTCGCAATCTCCGCCAACTCCTCATCGGAATACGGTGAAGGTGCATTCTGTTGCAGCGCCTTCAGCAGCCGCTGCGTCACAATGTCGGAGAAGCGGCGGTTCGGCGCTGTCGAGTGCGTATAGTCATGCGCCGCGAGCCCAAAATGTCCGTCACCCTCTTCGCCTGCTCGCAGCAGCACATATTCTCCGGGACCCATGAGCTTGATGATGGCGAGCGACAGATCGGGGTAGTGGTCAGGATCGCTCTTGTGCTGCGCTTCGAGAAACTGGTTCAGCGCGCCGGAGTCTGCCACGGCCGGCAACGAGGCTCCTTTCTCTTTCGCCAGCGCAACGATGCGCTCCCACCGTTCAGGAGTCTTCACAACGCGCCGAATCGATGACCGGTGTGCGGCCTGCAGCGCGCGGGCCATTGTTTCATTCACTGCAATCATGAAGTCTTCGATCAGGTCGTTCGCGCGTGTCTTTTGCGTCGTCCCATAGTTCAAAACTGCGCCGCTCGCGTCCACCGTCGCATGTGATTCGGGACGATCGAAGTTCAGCGCACCGCATTGGACACGCAGTTTGCGAAGCGACTGCGCCGCCTTGTCTTGCAGCTTCAGTTGCGATTGCAATTCAGCAGAAGCCGCCACCTTTGGTGGGGCGTCTGCGCGCTGTTCGAGCCACGCTCCGACAGACGGGTACGCGAGCTGCGCTTTGTTCCGCACAATCGCGCGATAGATGCGGTGCGCGTGTATCTTGCCCTGCGCGTCGACGAGAAACTCCGTCACTACGGCAGCGCGGTCTTCGTTCTCGTTGAGCGACGTCAGGCCCGTAGAAAGCTGTTCCGGCAGCATGGGGAAGACCGTCGCCGGCGTGTAGACGCTCGTTGTCTGTTCCGCGGCATGCTGATCGATTGGCGATCCTTTCGCCACCGCGACATCTACATCCGCGATCGCGACCAGCACCCGAATGCCGCCGTCGACGCTCTCTGCATATTCGATTTGGTCGAGGTCGCGCGACGAATCGTTGTCTATCGAAGACCAGAGCAACTCGCGTAGATCTGCTGCGCCGTTACCGGTCTCGACCCGCTGTGCAGACGCAGCGCGAATCTGCGCCAACTGCCGTTCGGTTCCGGGAGCAAAATCTGGGTCGAAACCCTCGTGGAGCATCTCAGTGCGCGCAGCAGCGGCGAGGTCAAAATGCGATGTCGACATTCGAGAGGAAGAATAGCAGGGCTGGTAGCGGTTAAACTTGAAACGCGCCCGGATGGCGAAATTGGCAGACGCAGCGGACTTAAAATCCGCAGGCCGCAAGGCCGTAGGGGTTCAAGTCCCCTTCTGGGCACCAATCAATTCAATGTGTTGGACCTCATGTGGCTCTCATGTGAGTGGTTCGTGAAAGTGCCAGTGTCCGATGTAGTGTCCCTTTGATCCAGACGTTCTACTGCCTCTTGTAAGTGTCCGGGAGCCAAGTGTGCGTACCGCATCGTCTGGCTCAGCGTCTTGTGACCGGCGAGTTGGGCAACGGTTCTGATGTCGACACCTGACATGACCAGGTGGCTGATAAACGTGTGACGCAGGGTGTGCCAGAGGACATCTTTCAGCTTCGACAGTTCAACGGCCGGAACGTACCACTTCCGAGGGTTGTTCAGCCCTTTTCCGTAGACGCTCTGGAAGACCCGACTGGAAGGGTTGCCGTCCCATTGCTTGCGGGCTTCAAGGAAAGCAGAGACCGCCGACCGATTCAGAGGAACGATTCTGCTTGTTCCATTCTTGGTGTCCCGGCAGACGATCTGCTTGCGGCCGATGTGTACGTCCGACCAGACCAAGCGGAATTGCTCCCCGAGCCTGATTCCGGTGTGCACTGCAACATCGAATGCAGGGACGTGGTGAGGGTAGTGCTCCTGAATGATGGAAGGGAGAGAGGCGATTTCCTTGATCGTCAGGAAGCGGGTGCGGGCGTTGTTCTCTGTCCTCTGCTTCACGAGACGGGCCGGGTTAAACGACACCTTGCCGTTGCGAATCCCCTCACGGTAGATCAGAGACAGGCAAGCCCGATACCGACCCGGCAGATGTGCCAGATGACTACCCGCCGTCATGGAATATCGCCCCGACCACGATCCAGCCCATTGTGCGTTTGAGTCGGGATACCCATGAGCGTGAACGCGAAGTGGCTGGATCCGGAAGCCTCGCCGAGAGAAGTACTGCCTTTGCTCCGTCCATTTGACGCCGATGCTATGAAGATGTGGCCAGTGAGCAAGAACGTAAGTGTCAGAGGAAACACATGGTTGACAGATTGAATCCGCAGCTAGCCTGACTTCGTCACTTGAGCAGCAAGTTCTCAGGCGGTCAGTCTTCGTTCCTTCGTCCAGAGCGGATTACTGTCAGTTAGCCCGTCACACGGGAGGAATCTGAGTTCAGTGATTGTCAGCGGCAGATGTCCGAACAAGACTTCTGGAGAGCGTTGACTGGAATCGGCCGGGCCATGAATCGGCCAAGGTGCCCGTCCGGATCTGCGTACTGGTGTCAATTCGATCGATCGCTCAGAATACGAGGCCGAATTTGAGGGCTACAAACGTGTGAGCTAGGTGCGAGCAGCTTCCCGGAAAACTTCCGGGCGAAAACGCGACTGGGCCGGAGCGGATGTGAATGTATTCCTCTCCGGCCTTAGTCGCGGAGAACAGTCAGTCTGCAAATTCTACAGACTGCCCCGGAATTTGATGCGGCCGCCTCATTCGGTTTCGCAGTCGGTTGAGTCTGCCGGCAGGCAACTCGGCGCCCGGCGAGGTCATGGCCGATCCTGCGCCTGTCGGTAGTACGTAGCCGGCGCAAACCTGATCGGTAAGAGAGTTTCTCACTATCGGGTGCTGGACGTAATCGGTGGCGGAGGCATGGGCTTGGTCTACACTGCCGAAGACCTCAAGCTCGGCCGTCAGGTGGCATTAAAGTTCCTGCCTGAGGAACTAGCGACCGACTCCCTTGCCCTGCAGCGATTCGATCGCGAAGCACGTACCGCCTCCTCGTTGAGCCATCGCAATATTTGTACCATTCACGAATTTGGGGAACATGCTGGGCAGCCCTTCATCGTGATGGAGCTATTGGAGGGCGAAACGCTCCGAGAACTCTTGGCCAAAGCTGCCGTCGCCCAGACAGCGCGACTTGCCCTGGAAAAACTGATCGAAATCGCGGTACAAGTTGCGGACGGCTTGGACGCCGCTCACCAGAAAGGCGTCATCCATCGCGATGTAAAGCCAGCCAACATCTTCGTGGCTACGGGCGGCCAAGCCAAGATTTTGGACTTTGGCCTGGCGAAGCTGCTGCGGCCGCGAGCGAAGGCCCAACAGAGAAGCTACCCGACGATCACGCCCCCGATATCAAGCCACAAACGAGACGCGAAACCGGCATTGAGCACAGCTTGACCCGACTTGGAACGGCCATGGGCACGGCCGGTTAGACCGGTTATATGTCGCCGGAGCAGGTGCGAGGGGAAAAGCTGGACGCCAGGACCGACCTCTTTTCATTTGGGCTTGTCCTGTACGAAATGGCAACCGGGCAGCGGGCATTCAGCGGTGAGACGGCTGCGGTCGTGCAAGACGCTATTCTGAACCAACCGGCTGTACCGGTCCGACAGCTGAACTCCTCGCTTTCCTTCAAGCTAGAGCAGATCGTCGGCAGGGCGTTGGAAAAGGACCGCGAAAAGCGATATCAATCAGCCGACGAGATGCGCGCCGATCTGGAGCTTGTTCGAGACGGCAGCCGCCCGGCAAAGGGCGCCCTGTGGAAGTGGTTTGTAGCACCTGGGGTATTTATAGCCCTCGCTCTCGGCGGGGTGCTGTACTGGCATTCGCGGAATACCTTCAGACTCACGGCGAGTGACACCGTCGTGTTTGCCGATCTTAGCAATCTAACCGGCGATCGGATATTCGACGATGTCTTGAACACAGCTTTGCGGGTTGAGTTGGAGCAAACACCTTCACCGCGCCATTCAACGGCCTTTGCCTAGAATAGGTCTTCGATGCTGAGCCGTGAATGCTTGAATGTGCGTATAACTAGCGCGACAGTACATATTGGCTGCTCGGACTCTACATAGAGTCCGATCTTCAGATCATCAGTGGCGTTCGTCGGAGAAAGAAGCCATGGCGTCTCGTTTCAATGATGCTGCATGGCGAGTCGAAAGAGCGCTGGTCCGTATCTACGGATCAGCGCCTGAAGTGCAGAGCGATGATAAGGCCATAGCAGAATGACGAACGGTGACTTGTCATTTGACTGCTGAGAAGTTCGTTGGTCTCAAGAGAGAGCTTTCGATCTCGAAGATCAAAGGGCCGTTCTCCTCTGTCGATTTACGGATGGCCAGCCATTCAGCGTCTGACTCAAACGCAGCCCACTGTTCTTGGCGCTGTGCAAGCGACTTCCATGCAAGCAGATAAGTGAGTTGTTCCGTGCGACCAACGATTGTCGTCCAGAACCCGGCTTGCAGGAAGCCATGGCGGGCCATTATCGGCAAGGTTTGATGTTCGAAGCGTGTCAGCAGGTCCGCCATGCGGCCCTGCACGACTCTGTAAACACGAAGCTCGTAGATCATGTGCTCTCGGTGTTCGATTACGTCTTGCAATGCTTGATTCATGATTTTCTCCTGTGATTGCTCGGTGTCTAGACGTGCAGTACTGTTGCGCCGACGGTTCGACGCTGTTCGAGTTGCTGATGTGCGTGGACCAGTTGATCAAAGCGATAGATGTTCGTTGGGTCGACCTTGAGGATTCCCGACTGTATGGCGTGGAAGAGATCGGCTGAGGAGGCAGCGAGAGCTTCTGGGGTGTTGTTGTAGTGCGGCAAAATTGCCCACGTCAAGTACAGCGCTCGGGGTGCCAGCTCAAATGGATTGATTGGTTCCGGGAAACCCGATGCTTTGCCGAACTGAACCAGCGTGCCGCGGGGTCTCAGTACCGCGAGTGAGCCCCGGAACGTATCCTTGCCGACCGAGTCGTAGACAGCCTTTACTCCCTGGCCACCAGTCAACTCGAAGGTGCGTTCTACGAAGTCTTCCGTGCTGTAATTGACTACCGCTGTGCAGCCCGCTTGGAGAGCGATTTGCGCTTTCTCCGCAGTCGATACTGTTCCAATCACGTGAATCCCAAGCGATCTTGCCCACTGCGTGAAGATCTGACCCACTCCACCAGCTGCAGCGTGGTACAGGACGGTATCTCCTTCGTGGAGTTGAACGGTTTCCTTCAGCAGGTAACGTGCTGTCAATCCCTTGAGCAGGCTGCTGGCTGCCTGGTCGTCTGTTACTCCATCGGGAATTACGGTGAGGCGATCCTCAGGATAGAGACGCACCGTCGTGTACGCACCGAACGCATCGGCGTAGGCGACCCTGTCCCCAACCTTCACCAGCGTCACGTTCGGGCCAACCGCTTCGACGACTCCGGATGCTTCGTCACCGATGATCGCTGGAAACTCCGGGACCGGCAGCGTTCCGCGGCGATAGTAGATGTCTACAAAATTGAGACCGATGACGGTGTTTCGCACCAGAACCTCGTGACCGACGGGATCAGGAACATCCATGGTCTCGAAACGAAAGACATCGGGCTCTCCATACTCGTAGATACGTGCAGCTGTTGCTTTGGTCGACATATAGCTTTCCTCGAAACGTGTAAGTGTGTCCCGGTGTTGTCGCCAGACTGGAGACAACACCGGTCAAAGTCACAAGTTGATGCGTTTACCTGTTTTGGACGAATCTTGAATCTTCTCGAAGAGCTGCTGCTGCCAGACCGCATCGTGGAATGTCGGAACGGCTTGTGTTCCACTGGCCAGATCTCTGCTCAACGCCACATACAAGTCGCCGAGTTCCGCGACGCCTGTCTGTAGGCCGGCCTTTGGGAACCACTCGTACTCCGCAGGGATCGGGAGATTCTCCAAGGGCCTTGCCGGGCCGTACATCGCGCCGCTGCTATCCCCCTTTGCCCCAGTGACAATGAAGTCTTCATCGACACCACCAAATGCTGAGGTGTTTGTGATCTTGAGATCACCTGCATCGCCCGTGATATCGATCTGTACGCCGGAACCGCTCAACTTGCCGCCCTCGATATGGATCGAAAACAAACCACCATCCGCAAGAGTTCCATGCATCAACAGTTCGTCTGGCGATGTCGTCTGGATTTTTTCTCCTGTCTCCTTAATGGTGACCTCTGGAAACTGATTGGCCGTGAGCGCCGAGAAGCTGGACGGCTTTCCCACCAGTGAGAAGAGGACTGGAAAGAAGTGTCCGCCGAAGATCGATACGACGCTCATGAAATTCTCGATCGGCAAGCTCCAACGGACGGCATTCGCACGGATCTCGCCGAACATATTCACACTCACGTGCATCCGAGCAGAACGAACCTTGCCTACATACCCCTGCGCGACAAGGTCATGAACATACCGAAATGCCGGTGCAAACGGTCGCTGCAGGCCAATCTGGGTTTTCACTCCGGCAGCATCTGCGAGCGTCGCCAGCTCGGCAGATTTGGCCGCAGTCGGCGTGAGCGGCCACTCGCAGTAAACGTCCTTGCCTGCAGTGATGGCTGCGCGGATACCCTCCTCATGTTGCTGAGAGGTGGTCAGCACCAGGACCTGGTCGACCAATGGGTCCGTCACCAACGCATCCAAACTCTCGGCTACGTGAGGAATGCCATACTCTGTAGCGGCCGCCATCGCCGCTTCCTTGCGTTGGCTGTAGATAGCTACGATCTCGTACTCCGGCAAAAGCCTCAGCACCCGGACATGTGCGAACAAGGCCCAATTGCCAACACCGATCAATCCCAGACGAATTTTCTTTTGATCCTTCATACCTTCCTCCTTATGCGTGTCACTTGCTACAGAACTAAAGATGAGGGGGTTACTGATAAAGAAGTGATACTTTATTGGAGTGCATCTGATAGTCCGGAGCGATCAGTGGAATTGAGACAACTTCGTTATGCGGTTGCAGTTGCCGATCATCTGAACTTCCGCGAGGCGAGTCGAGCGCTGCATGTCGCTCAGCCTTCGCTTAGCGTGCAGATCAAACAACTTGAAGAGGAAATTGGCGTAGCTCTCTTCATTCGTTCAAAGCGCCATGTGGAGATCACCCGTCCGGGTAAAGTCTTCCTCAAGACAGCGCGCGAAGCGCTCGTAATGCTTGACCGAAGCGTGTCTTCAGCGCGTAGGGCAGAGCGAGGCGAAGTGGGAACGCTTCGGCTAGGCTTCGTCGCAACAGCAATGTTCAATATCCTTCCCCGGTTGCTAGAGGAATTGAAGACCCAATTGCCGATGGTGACGGTTGAGCTGAGAGAAAGTCCTTCGTCCACCCAGATGCAGTTGCTGCAATCGGGAGATTTAGATCTGGGGCTTGGTTACTTGGAAGAACTGCCTAAGCAGATTTCAAGCGCGATAGTGCTGTCCGAGCCGTTCATTCTGGTGTTGCACGAGAAGCACCGGGCAGCGAAAAAACGACTCGTGCTCTTCGAGGATCTGAAAGACGATCTTCTGCTGATACCGCGGAAAGATCTCTTCCCGACGAAGTATCAAGCGATCATCGACCTTCTCCTTGCGGCCGGGATGACCGACATGCGGACGCAGGAGATTGAGCATCCCCTGACGGCATTGGCCCTTGCGTCGGCAAACGCCGGTTTTGCGTTTGTGCCGGCTTCAGCGCAAGAATTGTCGGCAAGGGGGGTGGTCTTCCGGCCTCTCAAAGCCGATGTTCCACCTCTTGAAACCGTAGCGCTCTGGTCGAACGCGAGCCCAGATCCTCTCGTGGCCCGAGTGCTGGACATCCTCAGACGTTTGGGGAGCGAGAAGAAAAAGGCCAGCTTCCCAACCGAACCAGCGCGGTAAAGTTAAGCTCTTTGCACGATCACTCCACGTCTTGGGATAACCCAAGGTATAGAGAAGCGAATGCAAAAACAAAGACGGAGTAATTCAAGGGTTCGTGGGGGCCAAGCACGACTGTCATGGAAAGAGTGAAGCTCAAAGTGAGCAGCGCAGCAAGAACAGCTGTAGGTTTCCGCCAGAGTCCTACGATCAGGAGCAGGCCAAGGACGAGCTCCGCGATGGTCACTCCCCAAGCCAGGGTAAGCAAGATCACACCTGGACACCATGGAGCCAATTTCTTTGTGTAGGTCTCGAAATTGGCCATGTTTCGCCAGGTCACCGACGAGGAACCCGGTGCGCCCCCTTAGACCCAGCCGGTCTGCCACAGCTGAAATCAGACCTGCGCCCAGTGCGAATCGAAGCAAAGCGCTAACCGTCTTGCCCACTCGTTTATCGAGTTTCCTTGAAATGAGAACCTTCTCCGGCGTCGTCATTGAGCGGTCGAGTCAAGCAGTCACTGCCCAAGGTGCGTATTCACGATCTGGCTGGAAAGGGGCGTCACCGCTGCCGCGATCTCGCTGATGATGTCCTCGGGGACACCGAGTTCGCGCAGTGTCTCCACCAGGTGGACCGCGACAGAATCGAAGTGCCGTTGCTCGATGGCGAGTCGGCTATGGGCATCGCGCATGGACGCGCCGCTATACTGCTTAGGGCCGCCCAATGCCTGCGACAGGAAGGCAAACTGATGCGTCTTCAGCCGCGCCATGCTGACCCCGCTGAAAAAATGACTCAGAGTGGGATCAGCCAGCACGCGCTCGTAGAAGCGGTCGACTGCTGCGCTGATCGCCGCTTCTCCGCCTATGCGCTGACAGATCGTTGTTCCGCTTACGGTTTCACTCATTGTGTTTTCCCTTCGGGGATTCCGGTAGCCTACCCTCTAAAGTAAGCTGCACCGTCTCGAGACCGCTCCGCATAAGGCCCAAGTAACCCTCCTCCATGCGTATGGCTGAAAATCTCCCATGCGCCTGTTGTGTTAAACACGTAGCCAAACGATTTATTCCACCGGGTTGAATCCATTCTGGAGCACGCTCGCTCCAGAGTTGGAGCTGAGCACCAACCTCGCTGAGAATTCCATGCGCCCGATCGCAGTTGGCCGCGCCAATTGGATCCACATCGGCAGCGAACAGGCTGGGCCGCGCGTAGCCGCCATCCTCTCGGTTGTGGAAAGTTGTCGACGGCTCAAGATCCCGATCCGCAATTACCTCGCCGACATCCTGCCCGGACTTGCAAACGCACCCGTTCAGCGCATCGCAGACATCATTCCTGCCGTATGGGCTACGAGACAGGGAAGGCGAAGGACAAGACGGAGCGGTATTGTCGCTAGTCCTGGTTTGAGGTTCTCATGACAAAACGAAAGGCAGCCGGTGAAGGCTGCCAGTTCGGACCCGGAAAGAAACGGCCGTTGTTAAGTTCTGCGAGAGGGAGAGATCTTGGTTATTTTCCTGTTGGCGTTTTCGAGACAATGCGAATGCAAAGCCGGAGCAGACGAATACAGCACCCACCGCGTATGCAAACCGTTCATCTCAGTCGATACCCTGCAGGTCGGCTGCGTTTCTCTGGTGTGCAGCTTGTGCATCGGCGGCCGCTTTGACCTCGTTCTTATCTGGCCCCAACTGCCGCATATCCTCGGTCAGTCCTACAGCGAGCCGGGCTGAAGCCAGCTTGTCCCTGTCGAGGCTCAGCTGGGCGCGGGCCTTCGAGGTAGACTTACCCTCCAGTTGAGCAATCTCTATGTCCAGATTATCGTTCTCAATGCGCTTCTCATCGTTTGAAACCCTCATACGTTCGGACTGATCGTTGAGTGAGTTCCCCAGCTGCCATGCAGCCAAATTGTCCAGTGCATCTTTCTTGGAGGCAGCGGGCGATCTTGAAGTCTTTGACTTGGTGACGCCAGACAGCGGCGACAACCACCCCGCCACAGATCGCGATTACCAGAAGCAGATAAGCAAGAAGTTTCATGTTGTGGGCCTCTCCGGGCCGGTTGGAATTCGTACTGTACAGCAGGCACCCATAGACAGCCTGAGTGTCCGATTAAGTGTCCGTTTGGTTTGTGAAATGGGACGACTGGTTGCGACTGGTTGCGAGATGCGGGCGCTTGTAAGTGGTGCAGGAAAAGGACTTCTGCGACTTCAAACAATTTCCTGCAACTTCTTGCAAATGCCGTAGAACAGACTTAACATCCGCAGGCCGCAAGGCCGTAGGGGTTCAAGTCCCCTTCTGGGCACCAAGCTCTTGAATCCGCAGTGTAGTTCTCTAAAAGTCGTTCTTCCTGCGACTGCAACCTGGAGGCAGCGACTGAGAGCACACCAAGTCCGAGGCTCAGATTTCCATTGAGTTCGGCTTCAATTCGATCCTTCACTCGGCGGAGCACACGAATATCATCGAGACACAAAGTGGCCGTGAACGGGATTCGACTGCTGCCCTGGCTGATCTTATCGCGAAGCACGACACCGACTCGGCCTATCAGATCGCTCAGGCGTATGCGTTTCGCGGAGAGTCAGACAAATCGTTTGAATGGCTGGAGCGTGCTTACAAACAACGAGACCCGGGATTGCCCGAGATCAAGACCGATCCGCTATTGAAGAGTCTGCGCCACGACCCGAGATACGCCAAACTTCTCCAAAGAATGCGCCTAGCTACCTAGAGCATTACTGTGGCCGCAATCACCATTGTTAGGGAAGAAGCTTGCCTTTCCATTTCACGCTAGCGATGCGATGCATCCTTCATCGTCATTGCGCACGTTTCCAACCCTGGAGTCTACTTTCCAGGCGATCATCTGCTCAGGCGGGAATGCTCTGAGAAGGTCAATGGGTGGATGGGCAGGATCACCGGGCTGGAGCCATCGATCGTAGTCCTTCGGCTCAAGAATGACGGGCATACGGTCGTGCATGGGTTCGAGCAGTTCGTTTGCATCCGTGGTGATCACCGTGAAGGTCTCCAAAGGCTCTCTGGTGGCCGGATCTCGCCAGCGCTCCCAAAGGCCAGCGAAGGCGTAAGGAGAACCGTCTTTCATGCCGATGGCAAAGGGCTGCCTTGTTTTGGCATCGATCTTCTGCCACTCATAGAAGACGTCAGCTGGAATCAGGCAGCGCCGAGTCTTGAATGCCTCGCGGAACGCGGGAGCCGTTGCAACGGTTTCAGCCTTAGCGTTGATCGTGGAATAGCCGATCTTGGCATCCTTGGACCAGAAGGGAATTAAGCCCCAACGCATCATCACTATCTCGCGGTCGCCTGTGTCGCGATTCAGCCGGACAATTGGCTGGAATGTCTGAGGAGCGACGTTGTAGGAGATGCCAAAGTCGGGCATTGAGCCGGGATGCAGTCGGAAATGCTCAGCGATGCGCTGCTTGTCGGAGCGTCGGACGTAGCGGCCACACATTTGGCGATTTTACGTTGCGCCGATGCACTGCTCATCGTTCAAGGCGAACGTAGACACTCCCTCTCTCGCCCTCTCAATAAGAAGTGGCATGGCAAGAAGAGTGGATAGGTTTTCTAATAACGCTGCTGCGGCGGACGATTCCGGTTCAGTGGACTTGCAACGCAGTAGTGCCATCGACCTGCATGAGGCTCTTATTGCGAGCTTTTCGGTCTGATTCTGTTTAGGCGCTTAGGAGATGAAACCTAGTAGACTGAGCTCCGTATTTACCCTTCTCGGTCGCGACATAGAGTTGCTTGACTGGAGGTTCAATATGAACAACTCAGGAGTGCTCGTGAGTCAAGAGAGTCACCGCCACTCTCTGAGATCCAAGGTTGCTCTGATGATCCCCTGTTATATCGACGTTTTCTATCCACATGTGGGCGTTGCTACATTGGAGCTTCTGGAGAAGCTAAAAGTGGATGTCGTCTATCCCTTCGACCAAACCTGCTGCGGTCAGCCGATGGCGAATAGCGGATGCTTTGAGGAGGCGCAAGCAACAGAAGAACTTTTTATCAGGAACTTTTCGGCATTTGATTACATCGTCACTCCCTCCGGTAGTTGTACCCATCATCTGCGGCACAAATTCACCGCTGCGCCCGATTCGCCGGAGCGTCGAAAGGTCTCAGCTAGCGTCTACGACCTCGTCGAATTTCTGCACGACGTTCTTCAAATACGCGAGTTCCCCTGGGCGAAGTTCCAACACAATGTAGCTTTGCACACCAGTTGTTCCGCGATGCGCGGCCTCGGTTTGGCTTCAATGAGCGAACGTGTACACGACCCCAAGTTCTCCAAGCCGAAAAATTTGCTGGAGCACATCCCCGGGATTCAATTCGTCGATTTCGAAAGGCCGGACGAATGCTGCGGGTTTGGCGGAACGTTCTCCGTTACCGAGGAAGCAGTCGCTGCCAAGATGGGATACGACAAGCTCGAATTCATCGGTAAATCTGGCGCCGACTATATCGTTTCTTCCGATATGTCATGCCTAATGCATCTGCAAGGCTGCGCGCATCGATTAGGCACGGACGTGAAGTTTCTCCATATCGCACAGATTTTGAATGGAGCGGCCCAATGACCGTCGTAGACCAGGCAAAGAACGCTGCCGAATTTCTCAACGACCGGACTCACGAGGAGCACCTGGATAGGTTGATGTGGATGCTGCGAACCAGGCGCGATGAGGCGGCCAGCCGCGTGGCGGAATGGGAGCAACTGCGCGATCTAGCCTCGGCGATTAAGGAGCATACGCTCTCCAACCTTGCGCACTATCTCGAGATGTTCGAGAGCCGCGCTCAGGCTAACGGCGTTACCGTCCATTGGGCGCAGGACGCGCATGAGCACAACCAAATCGTTTATCAGCTACTGAGCGACAGAAAAGTGGACCTGCTGATCAAATCCAAGTCCATGCTAACGGAGGAATGCGATACTCGGCCTTTTCTCGAGACTCGCGGCATCCGAGTTTGCGAGACAGATCTCGGCGAACGGATACAACAGCTCGACGATGAGCCACCAAGTCATATCGTGGGTCCCGCGTGGCACAAGACCACGCAGGATGTCGCCAATCTCTTTGCGAGGGTATATGGCTCCGACAAGGAGAAAGCCGATGCCGTGTACCTGGCAGGTGTGATGCGCAAGAATACCCGGCCGCTGATTGAGCAGGCCAAGGCGGGAATGACCGGCGCCAATTTCGCCGTAGCTGAAACAGGTGCGGTCGTTACAGTGACCAACGAAGGCAACGCGGATCTTTCTGGAAATGTGCCTGAGCTACGTATCTGCTCGGTAGGGCTGGAAAAAATTATTCCTAAAAACGAGCATCTTGCCGTCTTTATCCGTCTTCTCACGCGAAGTGCAACGGGCAACTCTATCACCCAGTACACATCGCACTTCCGCGCTCCGCGTCAAAACGGTGAAATGCATATCATCCTGGTGGATAACGGCCGCTCGTCTCGCCTCGGGATGGAGAAGTTCTGGCGATCACTCAAGTGCATCCGGTGCGCTGCCTGCATGAACACCTGCCCGGTCTATCGCCGCAGTGGTGGGCTAAGTTATGGCGCTACTTACATGGGCCCCATCGGAATCATAATGATGCCCACATTCGATGTCCGCCGTTACAGTGAACTCCCGTTTTCCTCTACCTTGAACGGCAGTTGCTCGAACGTCTGTCCAGTGAAAATCGACATTCATGAGCAGATTTATGGCTGGCGGGAGGTAATGGAGGAGAAGCACCAAATCAAGTTCCTCAAGAAAGAGGCCATGATCGTGGCAGGCAAGGTATTAAGTGATCCTCGCCTCTATCGCATTGCCGCCAGTTCCGCGGAACCCAGTTTGAAACTCCTGCCTCGCTTTGCGATCTACAATCACCTGAACGCGTGGGGGTGGCATAGAGATATTCCTCAACCGGCGAAAGAGACCTTCCATGACTGGTACAGGAAGCACCGGAGTGAAGGAGCGGGACAGGAGATCGGCTCATGAGCGTTCGAGACTCCATCCTGCAGAATGTTCGCAACAACCAGCCCTCACCTCGCGAACTGCCTGCCATCCCGACGTTTCATTCCGAGCAATCGGTCGACCTCAAAACCCGGTTTACTGAGGCGCTGAAAGAACTCGCTGGGGAGGTGGTGACCGAGCCTCCGGCTGATTTCGACTTGTTCCTGCGGAAGCGATTTCCTGATGCGAAGACGATCTGTTCGGCAGTTCCAGAATATTCCGGCAACAAAAAGCCAGAAGACTTTTCCCGCTGGTCGGACGCCGGCGCTATAGACGTTACGATCGTACGCTCCCCGCTCGGCGTGGCCGAAACCGGTTCGGTCCTGCTTTCAGATGAAGAGTTTCGGGTCAATACGATTGGTTTTCTAGCGCACGATATCGTGATCCTGCTTGATCCCGCTGAGATTGTAGAGAACATACACGACGCGTATGTTCATCCCCATTTCCGCGACAAAGCGTACAGCTTGCTAATGTCCGGGCCTTCCGGGTCGGCAGATATTGGCGGAATTACTGTCCATCCAGCTCAGGGCGTGATGACGCTCACCGTCATATTCTGGCCGCGCGCACAGAGCAACACTACATAAACCGTGTAGGTCAGCTTGTGCTGTGGCTTTCTCTTCGTCTAGGTGTGAGGGCTTACGGCGATTAGATGTACTCCCGCGCATTCGAAGTGCAGAAGCTAATAAAGTGCCGGGTGATCACCGAAAATGACTGTCGTGATCGTGGTCTCCGCCCCGGCTAATCTGCCTCGCTGCGCCCACAAGTATGGAAGTGAGCGATGGCTTCTGGAAGCTCACGTTCCCAGGTGCGGTAGGGGGCCCGCCGGAGGCAGAGGGATCATTAGTAGGCACGGATTCCGGTTGAGGAGTCGAGTCCGAGTTCGCCGGGCTTTGAGAAATATAGACGACCTCGGGGTATGTCGAAGCATTCGGCGTGGGTAACGCAGGCTGAGCAGCCTGCGGCTGACTCACTCTCGCAACCATTGCATCCGTAGTTGTTCGAGCTGGAATAGCGGTTAGCCGCACTTTTCTTATCGCTTTCCCTCTCGATTCGATGCGTGCACGAGAAGCCGGCAACGCGAATGGTCGTGAAACATGCTGCTTAGCGTAAGAAAACACGACCGCTAGTGATGGCAGGAAGGTTATAAAGCCGGCTAAGAGGGCCAGTCCACAAGCAGTGCGCAGGCCGAGCAACCAGACAGAGGGCTTCTTTGATCCATTCAATATCGCGTGGACACGGGCCTTCAGATCTGAGGATGACGCGGCAAAATCGATGCCCCAGACTCTTTGATTTTCGGAAGCAGTCAGCCGGGCAAAGCGAACCAGGCACTCCGCGTATTTAGCCCGTCTCTCTGGAGAATCGGTGACAACTGCGAGGTCGCAGGCAAGCTCGCGCTGAAACTGCATCTTTCGGACCGCGTACCAAATGAGCGGATGAAAGAAGAGGAGAGCGCGGCATATGGCCGCAAATCCGTTCGAAACAGAATCCCATCGGCGAACGTGATGCAGTTCATGGTAAAGAACATCTTCTATTTCAGATCGATCCTGTTCCAGACAATGAGTCGGCAACAGAACAGTGGGCCGAACCCAGCCGAATGTTGCCGGAGAAGTGATACCTGACAGTACTAACAATCTTGAGCGATCAACATGGAGGCTTTCAGCGATCGACCGGAAGATGTCCGCGATCTCAACCGGAGGCTTGCAGGCGAAGCGCAGCACCCATCGCAGACGCAACTGGTTTCTGGAATGAGTGAGCAGAAAATACCCCAAAACCAGTAAATAGAAGACCCCTATTGTACGTAGTGCGAAGCCAAGAGGCAGGCCCCACGAGACTGGAATCTGCCATGCGCCAACAGCAGAAGATGTCGTTGGAAGTGGAGCGTAATGAGCGGCAGCAGGCAACGAACCATCTGCTAAAAAGCCCCGGGCAAGCCAGAGCCAATAGGCTCCTGTGCCAAAAAGAAAGCTTAGCCAGGTCATAAACTTCACGTTTGGGGAGGCGACGATCCGACTAAGGACCCAACATATCCCGAACGCGAGCGTTGTCTTCAACATAAATCCGGCAAGGCCGGCCAGAAGACCTAACAGAATTTCTGGATTCATAGCATCCTTGCATTCATTCGCGATCGCTTTCGCTTACCTCATTCTTCTTACGATACTCCCGGATGTACGCTTCGAGTTCATCCAACTCCTGTTTTTCCACTGGACTGGCCTCCAGCAAATTGACTAGCAACCCAGCTGCCGAGCCGCCGAAGTTCTGGGAAAGCAGCGCCTTAACGGAGCGGTGATCTATGGTCTTCCGCGATATCAACGGCTTAAAGACAAAGACGCGACCGCGACTCTCATGCGTAATAAAGCCTTTTTGCTCCATGATTCGAAGCAAAGATTGGGTTGTCTTATAGTTTGGCCGTTGTCTCGCAGGATGAGCGGCCACTACATCTTCCACGGTGGCTTCGGCCCTGTCCCAAAGTATCTGCAACAGGCGCATCTCTGCTGTGGTCGGTAGATGAGTTTTTGGCTTTGCTCTCGTACCCTTTAACAGTCTTCTTGGCATTTGCCCCTCATGACCCTCGCGTAATACATCCATTTAGGACGAGAGCAGCTTACCATTGAACGACAGAGGAGTCTTAATAATTTAAGAAAGCGGTTTGACATCGACTCTTAAACAAGCAAGACTGCAAATGGGGAGTGTCAGTTGTGAATGGTCCCAACCCTTCCAAAGAGTTGCTCGATATCAATGCAAGGGAGTGCGCAACGAGCTTCCCAGTCGTTTGCCGGAAGGGACGTTCTCCCTGACCCTGTATCGTCGACCGTCCCAGCGCAGCGTCTTCAGCCACGTATGCAGGTGTTCTATCAGCGAATTTGGAATAAAGCCAATGCTTCTTGTGTTTAAACGTAAGATCCGTATGGCATCTGAAGAAGACGATTTTCCTGTCGCCTACCTGGTTTATGTAATCGCCGTTATCGTGGTGATTGGGGTCTTTGCGCTCAGCAGCCTCCTGCTCCTGCTGCGGTGACCCATCTCTGGTTCCTTGACAATTATGTCTTAAGACATTAAGACTAAACACGACTCTCCGGTCACTCCGTGCAGAGCTGAAGGCAGGTCAAATGGGTCTGAATTTGGTTTCCCCTGGCATCGACTTGAACTCGATAGAGTGCGATGAAAAGGAACTCTATACACGCTATGTGAATCCGGTTTGGGTCAAGCTGCTTGATGTGCTTGGTATGAATGTTCAATACACGCGCTCTAGTGGTGCGGAACTGTATACGCAGGATGGCCGAACCATTCTTGACTGTCTATCGGGATATTCTGTCCACAATACCGGTCACAATCATCCGCACATCGTTGCCGCGCTAATGGCCGAGTTGCAGAGTCAGAGTCCGGCGATGGTGCAAAGCAATGTGGTCGAAAGTGCCGGCAAGCTCGCTTACAGATTGTGCCAGCATGCTGGTGGCAGGGTCTCAAAGGCGTTCTTTTGCAGCTCTGGCAGCGAGGGCATTGAGGCGGTCATTAAATTTTCCCGGGCTCACACTGGGCGTCGCGACCTTGTGTATGCCTCGGGTGCATTTCACGGACTGACTTGCGGCGCTCTGTCGCTCATGGGAGATGATTTCTGGCGCGAAGGTTTCGGGCCAATGCTCGATGGTACGCATGAAGTGCCGTTCGGAGATCTGGAAGCGCTTGAGAAGGCTCTCAGGGGGCGAACCATTGCTGCCGTCGTGCTGGAACCGATTCAGGCTGAAGCCGGCATCATTACGCCACCCTCCGAATACTTGGCCGGTGTCGAGAAACTGTGTCTCAAGTACGGCACCCTGTTCGTATTAGACGAAGTACAGACAGGAATGGGGCGCACTGGCACATTCTTTGCGGCACAGCGATACGGTGTGCAGCCGGACATGATTGTCATGGCAAAGGCGCTCAGCGGTGGTCTTGTTCCGTGCGGTGCCGTGCTGATGACTGACAGTATCTACAAGTCAGTCTTTCACTCGTTACGAAGAGCCTTCATCCACACCTCGACCTTTAGCGAAAACTCGATCGCAATGTGTGCGGCGCTAGCCACCATCGAAGTTCTGGATCGGGAGCGGCTTCCTGAGCGATCAGAGAGCCTAGGCATCGAGCTACGCGACCGTTTGCGCAAGGCGCTCGCGCCCTATGAGATGGTGAAGGAAGTGCGTGGCGAAGGCTTGCTCTGCGGAATCGAATTCCAAGCGCCGCGCAGCGTATCGATGAGAGTTTCGTTCGAAGCATTCAAGGCAATCCACCCTGGATTGTTCGGGCAGATGCTCGTGATGCGTCTTTTCAAAGACAAGAACATTCTCACTCAGATATGCGGAAACAACTTCATGGTGCTGAAAGTCGCTCCACCTCTCGTCATTTCTGAGGCACAGATGAATGATTGCATCGAAGCCATCCGCGAAGTGATCGAATCCATGCACTCTTCAGGAGCATTTTGGTCGGATGCGCTCAAGCTGGGACGCAGAGCCATGTCGGCCTAGAACCCGCTGTACATTGTGTTATTTCGAACAGCAAAAGCAATAGGAATTCAATCAACTCCATGAAAATAGTCTCAGCGGCGAGTGCATTTCCTAAGAACATTTATCCACAGCAGAGTATTACGGGCGCGCTTACCGATCTCTGGCGCGACCATTTGAAAAACCCAGCGGTGCTGGACCGGCTGCACGCAAACTGTGGTGTTGCCCAGCGGCATTTGGTTCTCGACCTGGATGCTTACGAACAAGTTAAGACATTTGGCCAGGCCAACAATGTCTGGATCGAGGCTGCGCAACGGCTCGGAGAAGAAGCCATTTGCAAAGCCGTTCGATCTGCAAAGATCGACCTTTCCTCCATTGCCGCGTTCTTCTTTGTCTCGGTGACCGGCGTCGCGAGCCCGTCAATTGATGCACGACTTGTGAATCGTATGCGGCTTTCGCGGAGCATCAAGCGTATTCCCATCTTTGGTCTCGGGTGCGTTGCCGGGGCAGCCGGCATCGCTCGAGCAGCCGATTATGTCCGCGCATTTCCCGACCAGGTTGCCGTGCTGCTTTCTGTCGAACTCTGTTCGCTCAACTGGCAACGAGATGACTTATCAACCGCCAACCTCATCGCAGCGGGATTGTTTGGCGATGGTGCCGGTGCGGTGATCGTGGCCGGAGAAGACACAAATCTGCAGGGCGTTCAGATAATAGCTACTCGCTCGTCGTTCTATCCCGACACCGAAGATGTGATGGGCTGGGACATCTCGGAACAAGGCTTTCGTCTCGTGCTTTCTCCCACAGTGCCGGATGTCATTCGCACGTATTTAAGAAGCGACGTGGATACATTTCTGGCGGAGCATGGGCTTTCGCGTGACGATATCTCGAGCTGGATTATCCATACTGGCGGCCCCAAAGTTCTGCAAGCCGTCGAGTATGCCCTCGAGTTGCCGTCTTCCGCATTGGAAGCATCATGGTCCAGCCTGAAGCAGGTGGGCAACCTTTCTTCCGCGTCCGTGTTAGTAGTGCTCGAGGATTTTCTCAAAAATCGTCGAGGTGCACCAGGAACGTATAGCTTATTGGCGGCGATGGGCCCTGGGTTTTGTTCAGAGCTGGTTCTGCTGCGTTGGTGAGGAATGACACTAGCAAAAAAGAGCATGAATGTAGTCATCATGGGAGGCGGTCCTTCGGGTCTGGCCGCTGCGATTGCTTTACGGCAAAAGGGCATCGATTGTCTCGTCGTCGAAGCGCTCACACCGCCAATTGATAAGGGCTGCGGCGAGGGCCTGATGCCAGACGCGCTCGCCGCGCTGCGTGAACTCGGCATACAAATCAGCGAAGACGACGGCCATCCATTTCGCGGTATACGCTTTGTCAACGCGGCTCATCAAGTGAATGCGTATTTCCCGAACGGCACTGGCATAGGAGTGCGTCGCACCAGGTTATTTCAGCGCCTCATCGAGCGGGCTTACGAAGTCGGCGTGCAAATTATTTGGAGCAGTCGCGCTCAACTCCTCGATAGGCAAACCATCACAATCAATGACGTCAAAGTCAGTTTTCGATGGCTGATTGGTGCCGATGGTCAGTCATCCAGCATTCGGAAATGGGCGGGGTTGAATGACGTGCGCACTGAAATGCTTCGTTTTGGTTTCCGCCGGCATTACAACGTCGCTCCCTGGAGCGAGTACGTCGAAGTACACTGGGGACCGACAGGTCAGATCTATGTGACTCCCGTAGCATCTGACAGCTTGTGCGTCGTGTTCATTACGCGGCATCCGAAGATCGCACGTGAGAATTTTCTCGATTCCTTTCCAGCGATAGCTCGGAAGCTGGAGAATGCTGCGGTGATGTCGCAGCAGAGAGGCGGAATCTCTGCGACGAGGAAGCTCCGTCGAGTTGCAGACCACTCTGTTGCTTTGATCGGCGATGCTTCAGGCTCGGCGGATGCAATCACAGGCGAAGGTTTGGCCGTGTCCTTCCGCCAGGCAATTGCTCTAGCGAATGCGATAGAAAAAGGCGATCTAAAGAGTTACCGCAAAGCTCACAAAGAAATTGGCAAGCTGCCGCACACGATGGGAAAGCTGATGTTGGCCATGGATCGTCGGCCGGGGATGGAACGCTGCGCGATGCAGGCTTTGTCCTCCAATCCAGCCTTCTTCAACCAACTGCTTTCTGTCCATGTAGGTTCTGAAAGTTTATTTCGATTTGCTCTACAAGAGGGACCTCTTTTGGGTTGGGGCCTTTTACAGGCGAGCTTTAACCAACGATGAATAGGTTTCGCAAGACGCGCATGACAGTTACTGAACTCCGCCGATTCTGCCAAGTCCGATTCCGATGACGTAGGTTACGACTCCTTCCACCGCCCCGATAACCGTCATCTCAAGACCGCTGCTCCACCAGGAACGAATGGTGACTAAAGATTTCGCGGCACCGACAGCGAAATGCGCGACCAGCGAAACGATGGCGGCAACAACTACTGCGGGAATGCCGGCCATAAAGAAGAACGGGACGATTGGAATAAAAGCCCCGACTGCCGTAGAGAGCGCTCCGGATACGGCAGAAACCCATGGCTTACTGAGGCCCTCTTCTGTAGTGCTGAGTCGCTCGCGTGCGAGAGCCTGCACGAGTTGCTCGTTGTCCTTAGCCATGTGTTCGACGAAGTGCTCGGCGTCTTCTTCCGGCAGCCCGCGAATTTGATAGCTGAGGGACAGTACCTCGCGCGCCTCGGACTCGTTGGACTCAACCGCTTCCCGTTCGCGCGCAAACTCTGCCTCAAAGATTTCTCGCTCGCTTTTCGCGGCAAGGTAGGCTCCCGATCCCATAGAGAGCGCACTGGCGACCATACCGGCAAGACCTGCAATCAGAACAAAGTGACTATTGCCCAGTGTGGCTCCCGACACGCCGGAAACTATGCCGAAGATCGACCCCAGTCCATCATTCACACCATAGATAGCATCGCCTACCCAGCTTGCTGCTTGTGTCCGGCCCTGTTTGCGCGCGCTCAACAGCTCTTCGAGCGCTTCCTTTGCCTGCGCCGGTGGTAGAGCGGGGAGTGGCCGACGGGAACGGATCAGGTTGCCAAGCGTCTGATAGTGTTCTCGCTCGTCGTCGATCACCTCCCGCAGGATTGCGAGACTTGGCTCGTCGCCGAGCTCTTTCAATTGCTTGCCATACGCGGCAATATCCCGGCTCTCATCGATCTCCAGCCGGCGCAGGGCGAGATCGGCTCCGCCGACGCGATTCGCCAGCGAGTTGGCCCGGCCGGATTTATCTCCATCGTACTTGGGCGCGGGCCCACTCAACTCCCGTATGCGACCGGCCCAAAGATCGGCATGATGCTTTTCTGCGGCAGCAAGACCGCGCAAGGCATTCCGGCGTTGCGGATCAGATTCTGCTTTGGCCAGGGCTGTGTACGTGAAGTGACCTTCCATCTCCGCCTGCCAATTCGCCGTTAGCGCGTTGAGCACTCTCTTGTGGTCAGAGCTATTCATCAATCACTCCCTTTTCTTAAGGTAAGCCTTCACGAGATCAATCAGGTCTCTCCTAATTTAATTTGTCGGGTTGAACTGAAGTCTGTTGGTGCAGCCGAGCAGACTATTACCGGAAAAGTGATCGAAGTTTGCGCGCGCGCAAAGAGATCGGCGTAGCGCGAGCACGCAGTGAAGGCAGTCGAAATGTGGACGTTGTGTCAACCGCACGACGCTTTATCTGGGTTTCACAAAGCATTCAGTTGACTCATACCACTGAAAATACGCAGCTAAGCTTCTGCGGTTGATTGGAAAGCGACGTGCACTTTGCTGTTGGGAATGGGGGGCACCGACAACATGCAAGTGACCGAGCCAAATATCGAAAGCGAACAGCGCCACGAAATAGAAACTCTGGAGATGCAAAAGGTTCTCTCGCGGTGCCTACCCGCATTTCATAGAAAGGCATTTCGATACCTGGGCAATGCAGCCGACGCTGAGGATGCGGTTCAGGATGCACTTCTCTCCGCTTACAAGCACCTGGACCAATTCAAGTGGCAGGCGCAAATGTCGACATGGTTAACCACTATCGTCGCCAACTCTGCGCTGACGCAATTGCGCCGACGGCCACGCCAGATCCATCTGTCGCTCGATGAGCAATTCGGGGAGGAACAGGAATATTGCCTGTCAGAACGATTGGCAGACTGCGGACCAAGTCCTGAAGATGCGTGTCGAAAGTCGGAATTGCACGGACGTCTCATGCAATTCGTAGCGGAGCTTTCGCCTTCGTTACGCAAGGCATTCCAGTTGCGTGACCTGGATGGCCTGACCACGAAGCAAGCAGCCCGCATTCTGGGAGTGCCGGACGGAACAGTGAAGGGCCAGCTCTCGCGGGCACGCGCAAAGCTCAGGCGCCTTGCGCGCGATGCCAAGCCTCGTTCAGCTCTGACCCCCGCTGCTTCGCCAGCTGCGGCAAAAAGTAAGCAACAAGAATCGAAACGAAAATATGAGCGCAAGGGAACTAGGCAGTTATTAGACCCATGCGGCGGCCAATAGTGTTTGGGCAACATGAATCTTCCACGAGCTCTCGAGAGGTAATGATGAATCCAGTAAATACAAATTCGGTCAAGCTTGGTTTTATCGGGACCGGCAACATGGGATCACGGATAGCGCGACGCTTACTCGGCCATGGCTACGCCTTAACGGCTTATGACAGAAACTTCGAAAAGGCGTCGGCACTGACAACGAACGGAGCGGCGATTGCAAGCAGCATCGCTGATCTTACGCATAAAGCAGACGTTGTTCTGTCCTGCCTGACAAACGACGACGCCGTACGAAGCATTTACCTCGGACCGGATGGTGTACTTGCGAATGCCCGCTCCGGCTCCATTGTCCTGGAGATGAGTACCGTTTCGCCGGGTACCTCCCGCGAACTTTGTCGCCTTGGGTCCGAACGCGGATTGAACGTATTGGATATCGCCATTTCCGGCAGCACTCCCTCAGCTGAACACGGAACCCTCACCTTATTAGCCGGCGGCAGTATTGAAGTGTTTGATGCTGTCGAGTCTATTTTTCAAGCCATCGCGCAGCAATACTTCTACCTTGGGCCGAGCGGATCAGGAACGACGATGAAGCTTGTCGTGAACACCCTGCTTGGTGTAGGAATGCAAACTGTGGCAGAGGCGGTAGCCTTCGGTCAGAAAGCCGGCCTTGATCGCAATCTGCTGTTGGACGTTCTGGCGAAGACTGCGGTGATTGCTCCCGCCCTCGCGGGAAAGCTCGGAAGAGTGTCCCGTGAGGACTACAGTCCTCAGTTCCCACTCCCACTCATGAACAAGGACTTCCGTTTGATCCTTGAGACGGCCGCAGAAATGAAAGTTCCAATGCCGGCGACCGCGGCAGCTTTTCAGATCAATTCCACCGATTTTGGCAGCGAATCCAAGGGAGACTTCTCCATCGTTGTTGAGCTCATGGAGGCACTCGCGAGGCTTCGGCCCCCACGTGAAAGGACGCAAGCGGATTCTATCGATAAACATTACGCGCATGCTGTGGTCTGTTCATGAAGATTCCCAAATAGACGGAGGGTTCTATGCTCAAAGTAAAGCAACTGGCTTACGTCTTGCCACTGGTAGCGATCGTTATAATTGCGATCCCCGTCATGAGGGGGCAATCGCAGGAGGCGGCAAGCGACTATGTCGCGCCGTCGCAAGCTGGCCCCAATGGAAAAGCTCCTCGGATGCAGGTTCAACTGCTGAACCCTGGCGAACAGACGAGAGAATATGCGGTCATCTTCTACCAGGGAGACGAGGCTTTTTCCGGATTGCAGGAATTTGCAGAGAAGTATCACGTTACCAGTGCGCATTTCACTGCCATTGGAGCGCTGAATGAAGCAACACTGGCGTGGTTTGATCCCCAGCGAAAAATGTACAAAAAGATTCCCATCCACGGCCAGCACGAAGTGATCGGAATGAGTGGGGACATCGCGCTCTACCAAGGAAAGCCCGTAGTCCATTCGCACATGGTGCTTGGAAGTCCAGATGGAACAACGCGCGGCGGCCATGTTCTCGCTGCATATGTATCCCCGACACTTGAAGTAATGGTGACAGTGGATCCGATAACGATGCAGAAGCGTTTTGATCCGGCGACAGATTTGACGTTAATTGATCCAGCTGCGAAGTAACAACACACTGTGACGCAACTGCAAAAGAGCAACTAGTCCAAAAGCCAAATCCGGACCTTAGCGATTGACTCGATAAAAAAAGTAATTTGGCGGAATGTCATAACACGAATACTTAGGAGAACAAATATGAACAAAGTAATGGAAGGTCTGCTGGCCGTTGCCAGCGGAACTGTCTCGCTCGGTGGTGAACTTACCGTTCGTCGCCTCGGCTTCGGAGCCATGCGTATTACTGGTGACGGGATCTGGGGTCCACCCAAGGACCCCGCTTCGGCGCTCGCCGTTCTTCGCCGCGCGGTTGAACTTGGCGTCAACTTCATAGACACTGCGGACTCATATGGTCCAAACGTCAGCGAAGAATTGATCGCCAAAGCACTGGCACCTTACCCCAAGGATCTTGTGATCGCGACCAAGGGCGGATGGAATCGCCCAGGGCCGGGCCAATGGACCCACGACGCCAGTCCGGAGCATCTGCGTAAGGCTGTCGAGGGCAGCCTGAAGAGATTGCGCCTGGATCGTATTGACGTCTACCAGCTGCACACTCCTGACCCGGTAGTGCCGTTCGATGCGTCAATGGAAGCGTTGGCCGAGCTGCGAGCGGAAGGGAAGATTCGTTTGATCGGGCTGTCTAATGTGACTCGGGAGCACATCGAGCGTGCGCGGAAGATCGTACCCATAATCTCGGTGCAGAATCGCTACAGCTTCGCCGATCGCGAATGGGACTACGTCGTGGATTATTGCGAGCAGAATGGGATTGCCTTCATCCCGTGGTTTCCTCTGGGAGCCGGCAAAGTGGCCGGCATGCTACTCGAGAGGATTGCCAAGGCACACAATCAAACACCCAAGCAGGTCGCGTTGGCCTGGTTGCTGAAACGTTCACCGGTCATGTTGCCTATTCCCGGAACCTCGTCGACTGAACATCTCGAGGAAAATGTAAAGGCGGCGGAGTTGCGATTGAGCGACGAAGAGTACGCGCAACTAGCCAGTGTCACTGAACGTTAGTCATTCCTGTTAATCGGAGACGTCGGTTGTGTGCATTTGAAGTTCGTCTACATCGCCGCGTGATGTCGGTCGACGCTCTGACAACTGCGTGAGCGCGTCCGGCTCCTGCGGTGCTGGCTCCATCACATCCTGAGTGCCTTGGAGACCTGGCCGGGAAATTCCCAGCTTCTGCATCTTGTGGATCAGCGTAGTGCGCTTTAGACCAAGTTTGGCGGCTGCGCCTTTCGGGCCGCCGATCACCCAACGGACTTCTTCAAGAGTGTGCAGAATCAGAGTGCGCTCGGAGTCCCTCAGAGTAGTCGCAGCCGGAGAAGTGATGACACCCTGAGCCTCTGCCGTCGGCAAAGGATTGGGAAGCACGCCGTCGTTTGAAAGGATCACCGCACGTTGGATCAGGTTCTGCAGCTCGCGGATATTCCCCGGCCACTTGTACGAGCAGAGGGCAGACATCGTCTCCGGCGGAATATGCTCGATTGGCCTACTCATGCGCCTGCCGAAAATCTCGGCAAAATGTTCCACGAGAGTCGGAATGTCCTCGCGGCGAGCCCGCAATGATGGCAACAAGATAGGGAACACATTCAAACGATAGTAGAGGTCGCTGCGAAATTCGCCCCGACTCGCCATGTCTGTCAGATCACGGTTCGTTGCAGCCACCAGCCGAACGTCCACGTGGTGAGTCCGAGTACTGCCCAGGCGCTCGAACTCCTGTTCCTGTAAGACGCGGAGCAGCTTGGGCTGCAATGACAGCGGAATATCTCCCACTTCATCCAGGAAGAGCGTGCCTTGGTCGGCCAGCTCAAAACGGCCAATCTTTTGTGCGATGGCTCCGGTGAACGCGCCTTTCTCATGGCCAAAAAGCTCGCTTTCGAGCAGGTCCAGTGGAATGGCAGCGCAATTCAACTTTACGAACGAGCGTCCGCACCGCGAACTGATGTTGTGTATCGCGCGTGCAATCAGCTCCTTGCCGGTGCCGGTCTCTCCCTGGATAAGAACGGTGGAATCCGTGGGCGCGACGCGTTCAACTTGTTCGAGCGCGGCTTCCAGAGCAGGACTGTTGCCTATGAGCTGCTCGAATCTGCGCTCATAAGAAACTTGATCACCACTTCCGAATCTTTCGAAAGCTCCCACTGAGGACCTCCTGGCGCCCGCGTGCGCGCCTGCTTGTCGGGTTCAATTCTCCAGCGCCGCTTGAACACTCTCGAGCAGGGCTTCATCGTCGAACGGTTTAGCCAGAAACTCGACTGCGCCCGCTCTCAACGCCTGCATCCGCATTTTTGCGTCGCCGTGTGCGGTGATGAAGATGGTCGGAATCCTGCAATGCTCAGCATTCAACTTGGCCTGCAATTCCAGACCGGACATTCCCGGCATGCGGATATCCGCAATCAGACATGCGGTCTCATGCTGCTGGCCCGACTTCAAGAATTCCTCCGCCGATGCGAAGGCTCGCGCAGGCAAACCAATCGCTTTCAGCAGGCCCTGCAAAGCGCCACGCATCGAATCATCATCATCGACGATCGCAACTAGTTTGTTCTTCCCCTGAATAGCCATAGTAGAAACCTATCAACCTCGCTAGAGCGGCGCAATTATGCTTTGGTATAGGAGTTCTAATACCGTCCGATTAAAGAGACCCGCCCACTCTTTATAGGTCGCATTTGCGAAAAACGAGAGTTAGGAGAGGAGGGTAATGAACTGCAGAGCCCGGCGGGCGTCATTCATCTGGGTCGCCTTCTATGGGTAGAGTGAAATACAAACGTGCGCCGCGCGGGGAGTTGGGCGCAGCCCACAAGCGGCCGCCATGCGATTCAATGATGGAGCGGCTAATGGATAGTCCCATACCCGTGCCGTGAGGTTTGGTAGTAAAGAACGCATTGAAGATCTGGTCCGTCGCCTGCGCGGGCAGCCCCACGCCGGTGTCGGTGACCGAGATTTGCAATTGACCATTCTCCGCGTGCTGCGACTTGATCGTAAGTTCGCGTTCTGCGTCCAGGTCTTTCATGGCGTCGATGCCATTGAGCATTAGGTTCATGAAAACCTGCTGCAATTGCACGCGATCTCCCATGGCCTGGGGAAGGTCTGCCGTCAGATCAGTCCGGACTGAGATGGAGTATCGCGTTATCTCGCTGCGCAGAAGGAGGGTCATCTCTCGAATGACTTCATTTACATCCACCAATTCCCGTTGCGGAGTACCCTTCGTGAAGAGCAGGCGGATCCGGCTGATGATTTCCGCCGCACGCCTCCCGTCTTTCACGATTCTCATGGCAGCCGCGCGCGCTTCTTCCACATCGGGGTGCTCGCGGTTAAGCCATCGCAGACAGGTATCGGCGTTGGTTACGGCTGCGGCAATCGGTTGATTCACTTCATGCGCCAGCGAAGCAGTCAGCTCGCCCATTGTGGTCACCCGGCTGACGTGTGCGAGATCAGCCTGCGCCTGACGCAGCGCTTCCTCGGCACGCTTGCGTTCGGTCACGTCCATGATCGTGCCAACATACTCAACTAGGTCACCGGAGCCGTCAAAGACGGGGTGACCCACACTGTGGACGTGTTTTACCATGCGGTCTGGAAGAACAATTCGATAGTCCGTCTCGTAATCCGCCTTTTCACGGATTGCTCTCTCGTAGATTTCGTCGACTCTCTCTCTGTCGTCCGGATGAATGCGTTGGCGAACTACTTCGAACGAAGGTAGACCTCTTCCCGGATCGAAACCAAACAACCGGAAATGTTCCTGAGACCAATGGACGATCTTTCGGGTGGCAATGTTCAATGCAAAACTGGCCGTATGAGTCAGCCTCTGGGCTTCGGCTAAATAGGCTTCGCTCGCGCGCAGATCCGCCTCTGCCTGCTTGCGCTCGGCGATCTCAAGTCTTAGGTCCTCATTAGCCCGCGTCAGTTCCGCTGTTCGCTCCGCGACCCTCACTTCAAGCTCGTCTCGCGCTCGCGTAACCCGGGTCATTAGCAGCGCAAAGATCAGAAATACAAGGTCATAAAGGACATTAGGCACAGTAATAACTTCAGGTTCGAAGAAATAGCTGCGGGCAAACGATGAGAGCAACGCTGCGAGAATGCCAGGCTTCGTGCCGCCGTACCAAAACGTGATCGCGATTGCGGATAGAGCAAGAGCAGTAAACGGCTGAGGCAACTGCAAGTATAGAAACGTATATGCGAGGCCGAGAGCTACACCCACCGAGGCCAAAGCTAATCCATAGCGCAGGGCAATAGATGCTGCTCGCGGTGCAATCCACTTCGCCTTATCCGGATAGCCCATCGTCAAGAGTCTCTTTCGCGCTCCTGATAAAAGCGGCCCCGCAATGAAGCCTTCATAACTGTAGCTCGGTTGGATCGACCTGGTGTAACAGCGGCGGCGTTAAGCTACTTCTTGTCTGGCGGAGGCTCAAGCTTCGCCGCCATTCTGACCAATTCCGCCAGAGACTCAGCTTGCATCTTCCGCATGACATGCCCGCGATGGACCTTCACGGTGATTTCGCTGGTCCCCAGATCAAAAGCTATCTGCTTATTGAGCATTCCAGAAACCACCATGGCCATGACCTCGCGCTCGCGTGCGGTCAGCGACTCGTGGCGTTTTCGCAAATCGGCAAGCGCACTCCGCTGTTTTTGCGTTGCCCCGTCGCGATCCAAAGCTTCGTGAATTGCATCCAGCAGGTCCTGGTCCCGGAAGGGCTTGGTCAGAAACTCCACTGCACCCGATTTCATGGCCTTCACCGTCATCGGTATGTCTCCATGGCCGGTGATGAAGATGATTGGAATCTGGATGCCCGCCTCGGCTAACTCATGCTGAAAATCCAAACCGCTCGCTCCAGGAAGCCTCACGTCCAGAACAAGGCAAGTTGGCCCGTCCGGCCGCGTGCTGCGTAAAAACTCTCGCGCCGTCCCGAAGGACTCGGACCGCAAGCCAACCGACTTCAGCATGCCTTGAATGGCCGCACGCATAGCCTCATCGTCATCAATGACGAACACCGTGGGAGCGCCTGCGGGCTTCTTCATGTGCCTCAGCTTCGCTGGGTAAAGTGAAACTAAATTCTGCAGCGCGGTCGAATCTTTGCGATGGTGTGATGGCTCACTCTAGTGTCACCCTCTAGCTTTCGAATCCCAATGCAAACAATGTCGTTTCTCATTTCCGCGCCACTAGGGTTTGTACTTGATCGCCCTGAATTCTACTAGGCAGGTTCCTCGCCGTGCAGCCACCGCCGGTCGCTCTCCTTTCTCACGTGCAGTATTTGGCGTGAGTTCCGACGGGCTTTCGCGAGAAGCTACGGGCGATTCGAAGCTTCTAGATCAGCATTGTGCGCGGTGCGCTCGGAGACGCTTCGCGGTCAGCAGACGCCGCAGTGCGCAAGTAAGCTTTTCGAGCGGCTGTTCGTCGTTCAGGCAGGCATCCACGCATGATGGCAAGCGGTGCACCTGGTCACGGCACAGCAGGATGATCGGAACATCTGGGCGAATCGCCCGTAGTCTGCACGTCACGTCAAAGCTGCTCTGTTCTATCACGCGTTGATTGAGCACGGCGGCAGCCACTGAACGCATGAGAAATAGCAGAGCAATCGCTTGTGTTGGGCTGTTGGTACTCACAACCTCGTAGCCGGCGGCTTTGGGGGCGGCTGATACGGAATTGCTGCTGGCCGGCTGGTCCGATATGCAGAGAATTGTGCCGCTCTCCCTTGCGTTTTCGACCAGGCGATGAGAAGTCATAGGGCCCCTCCGGCAGGATTTCCATTGAAAGACTCAGGTCGCCGGAACTCGATGATCTTCGCGGATATTCCTGTTGAGTCCGACGCAACCAAATTGCGCGGAGACACTGCCCTCATATGCGGAGGCCGCTCAAACTTGAGCACCTTCCCTTTGGGGTGATTTTGTTCGACGGAGTCTGGATCAGATGGAGTCTGGTCTATGTTGACCTTGAATTCCAGAAATCCGGACGGCGCTTCCTGCGGGAGGTCCGCGACGCCGGGTTCATCGCGCACGAAGTCCAAGCCGCATCCCAGGATGGTTTGCACATTTCGCCACGCATCCATGTCAGCAAGATCGACCGCTTGCACCAAGTGTTGCTCAATGGTGCCGCCGGCGCCGACGACCTCGAGACTCCGAATGAGGTTGTTCCACGTCTCGGGCAATAACCCCGAGGGGATTCTGGGTTGCTTGTTGATCGCTATCAAGGAATCTGAAGATATAGGTGTCTGCACATCGACCTCCTGGCAGCTTCGCCTTACTTCGTTGCAACGCAGATGCCACACCTACGCCAACGGACGACTTATGCAAATGGTTGAATCTGAAGACACGTTGCGCGAGCAGGCGCGGAGGACTACTATCGCGGGCGTACGCCCGCTGACAGGGCTGTCCAAATCCCGACGCCGATCGTCATCTCGCCGACTGCGAGCGAGTTTTGGCTCGTCTATATTGGACAACCTCAATCAGTAGGTTCCAGCGGACAGTGGAGCGGAAAGGTTCCGGGAGGCGGGTCTATTGGTTTCCGGAGGCGAGTCTTTGGCAAGGCCCTCCGGACACACGGCCCAGATCCTGTGAGACCCAGTTGAAATCCGAAGAAGTCGAAATGCGGACGTTGTGTCGACCGCAGGACGCCTTCCTAAAGTTTATAAGGCCATCACTAGATGTCCACCTCACTCATCTCGCTGAAAATACGCCGCTAAGTTACTTGCGGTTGATTGGAGAGCGGCGTGCATTTGCTGTGGGGACGAGGAGGTCGATACAACATGCAAGCAACAGTGGCTCGCATCGGTAGCAAACAACTCCTCGACGTCCGCGTCCGCGAAAAACAGACCCGGGGAATGCAGCACGTTCTCTCGGCGTGTCTGAACTTGACCACTTTCAGCGACTGACAGACTAGGAAACAAATTTTATGTGGATCGTTCGACTTGCATTGCGGCGGCCCTACACCTTCGTGGTTGTGGCCGTACTCATCCTCATCATGGGGATGATCGCGATCGTTCGCACCCCAACCGATATTTTTCCGAACATCGACATTCCTGTTGTCAGCATCATCTGGAACTTTAACGGTCTCATCCCTGAGGACATGAGCAATCGCATCGTCAGCGTCACAGAGCGAAACCTTACTACAGTTGTAGATAACATTGAGCACATCGAGTCGCAGTCGCTGAATGGAATTGCTGTTGTTAAAGTCTTCCTGCAGCCGACGGCAAACCTTCAACAGGGCATCGCAGAAATTACAGCGAGTTCTCAGACCCAACTTAGGCAGCTGCCTCCGGGAACAACGGCACCTCTCATCATTGCCTATAGCGCATCGAGTGTCCCGATTCTCCAGTTGGCCCTCTCGGGAACAAATATGGCGGAGCAGGAACTAAACGACTATGGTCTGAATTTCATTCGGACGCAGATCATCACCGTGCCTGGGGCAGCGGTGCCCTATCCCTATGGTGGTAAGCAGCGCCAGGTGCAGGTGGATCTGAATACGGCGGCATTGCAGTCGAAGGGCCTGTCCCCGCTGGATGTGGTGAATGCAATCAGCGTTCAGAATCTGATCCTGCCCACAGGAACATCCAAAATCGGCTCCAGGGAATACGATGTCTCCATTCCCAACGCAGCCCCGCAGACGATTGCGGACCTGAACCGAATCCCGATCAAGACGATCGGCGGCACTACCATCTACATCAAAGACGTCGCCTGGGTACGGGACGGCTTTCCCCCGCAAACTAATATCGTGAAAGTCAATGGGCAACGCTCAGTATTGCTGACGGTTCAAAAGGGTGGAAATGCGTCAACGCTGAATGTGATCTCAGGCATCAAGGCCCTTCTGCCTCAAATTAAGGCGACGGTCCCACCACAGCTACAGATAACACCCATGGCTGATCAATCGATTTTCGTTCGTGGAGCGATTAGCGGAGTCGTCAGGGAAACCGTGATTGCGGCATGCCTGACCGCTTTCATGATTCTCACTTTCCTGGGCAGCTGGCGAAGCACCGTTATCATTGCGACCTCAATACCTCTTGCAATCCTGACCTCCATCATTGTGTTCAGTGCGATCGGACAAACGATCAATATCATGACGCTCGGTGGACTCGCTCTGGCGGTCGGCATCCTGGTGGACGACGCCACAGTCGAGGTCGAGAACATCAATCGCAATCGCGAGGCAGAGCCCGACAAGGACATGGACGAGATTATCCTCGACAGCGCGTCGCAAATTGCTACACCCGCCCTCGTGGCTACGCTTTCGATCTGCATCGTGTTTGCTCCGATGTTCTTACTGTCCGGCGTAGCGCGGTATCTTTTTGTGCCGCTCGCCGAAGCAGTAGTTTTCGCGATGATCGCGTCATATCTGCTCTCCCGGACGCTCGTCCCGACGATGGCGAAGTACCTCTTGCGTGGAGATAAAAGGCACGCGCATGGTTCCGCCCCCAGCCGCAATCCACTGGTACGACTTCAAAAGCGTTTTGAAGAAATCTTCGAGAACTTCCGTGAGAGCTATCGGGGGCTGCTGGAGATATGTCTCCATCACCGGCGGATTTTTCTGATTGCGTTCTTCGTGAGCTGTCTTGGCTCTCTTGCGATTCTTATTCCTTGGCTGGGCCGGGACTTCTTCCCCAGCGTAGACAGCGGCACTTTCAAACTTCATCTGCGCGCTCCCACCGGAATGCGCATTGAAGAGACAGCCAATCTTTGTGATCTGGTCGAGCAGTCGATTCGACGGCAGATCCCGGCAGGCGAAGTTCAGAGCGTTATTGACAACATAGGTCTGCCCTACAGCGGCATCAATCTCTCTTACAGCAATTCGGCGCCGGTTGGTACATCGGACGCCGACATTCTTGTGAACCTGTCCGCCAATCACCATCCCACGGACAACTACATTCACCAGCTTCGCCTGACACTTCCCAAGCAGTTCCCGGGTGTTACGTTCGCTTTCTTGCCGGCTGACATGGTCGGCCAGATTTTGAATTTCGGCTTACCGTCTCCCATCGATGTTCAGGTTGTGGGAAACGACCTGGAGGGAAACCGGCGCTACGCAGACGCGTTGCTTGGAAAAATGAGAAGCGTTGCAGGAACGGCCGATCTGCGAATCCAGCAGCCCTTCGATGAGCCTTATCTGAACCTCAGGGTCGAACGTACGAAAGCAGAACAACTTGGTTTCACTGCCCACGACATTGCGCAAAATCTCCTGGTATCGCTGAGCGGCAGCTTCCAGACTTCACCCACGTTCTGGGTGGACCCGGCAAACCGCGTCAGTTACCAGATCGCGACTCAGACGCCGCAGTACCGGACGGACACATTGCAGGATCTTCAGAATATTCCGATCACAGGCACAGACCCAACGGCTCCTCCGTCGCTCATGGCCAGCTTGGTATCTGTGCAGCGCGGAACGGGAATGGCAGTCGTTTCTCATTACAACGTAGCGCCGGTAATCGACATCTTTGGCGCTGTCGCGGGGCGCGACTTGGGTGGCGTCGCCACTGACATCAACAAGATCATTGATGCCACACGCCCACAATTGCCGCGCGGTTCTCGAGTTGTTGTCCGTGGGCAGGTTCAGACGATGCGCTCCTCCTACATCGGCCTTCTGAGCGGACTGGCGTTCTCGATCGTGCTTGTATACCTGCTGATCGTAGTCAACTTTCAGTCCTGGCTCGATCCCTTCATCATGATTTCCGCGCTGCCCGCAGCGCTCGCCGGGATTGCCTGGTTCCTGTTCATAACGCATACAACTCTGAGCGTACCCGCGCTCATGGGAACCATTATGTGCATGGGCGTCGCTACTTCAAACAGCATCTTGGTCGTGAGCTTTGCTACGGAAAAAATGATGGAAGGAAGCGATTCCGTCAGCGCCGCGCTGGAGGCAGGTTTCACGCGCTTTCGCCCCGTGATCATGACCGCTCTGGCGATGATCATCGGCATGGTGCCAATGGCTCTCGGACTAGGCGACGGCGGTGAACAAAATGCTCCGCTCGGCCGGGCGGTGATAGGTGGATTGCTTTTCGCGACGGTTTCGACGCTGTTGTTTGTTCCAGCATTTTTCAGCGTGTTGCAGGGTTCACGCCGGCATCCAGCCCAGGCTGGAAACGAGAAATAGGCGCCAATATGGCTGGAGTCAATATGTTGCCTCAAATTGAAGATAGCGATAGACCACAAACCGGCGGGCAATCACGCACGTTGAATGATGTTGCGGTAGGGAATCGTCCGCACAAACGATGGCTGGCCCCGGCGATTGTGTTGATCGTGGTTGCCGCGCTCCTGACGTGGGGAATCAGGTCCCGTGTCAGCGCCCGCAAAACCCTGAACGTGGAAACGGCTCAAGTAGCTCGAACCGCGGTGTCGGTCGTATCGCCAAAACGAACTGCGCCCGCCCAGGAGATCGTCCTTCCAGGAAATGTACAACCGTTCATATCTTCACCCATCTATGCACGCACAAATGGATATCTGCGGAAGTGGTACGTCGACATTGGAGCGCACGTCAAGCAAGGACAACTGCTTGCTGTGATCGATGCTCCGGAAATTGATCAGCAACTGGAGCAGTCGCTCAGCAACCTCAACACCGCAAAAGCAAATCTCGCGCTTGCCGAGATCACAAAGAACCGTTACCAGGGACTATTGAAGTCCAATGCCGTTTCCCAGCAGGACTCGGATAACGCTGTGGGCACCTACAACGCCAATCAAGCGATCGTTGCGGCTAACCAGGCAAATGTCAGGCAGCTCCAGGCACTGCAGTCTTTCGAGAAGATCTACGCTCCGTTCGATGGAGTCGTCACGGCCCGAAATACCGATATTGGTGACCTCATCAATTCTGGCAGCAGCGGCGGTGTGAAAACCGATCTCTTTCATATCTCTCAACCTGGAACGTTGCGTGTCTACGTAAACGTACCTGAGGAATACTCACAAGGCGTTAAGACTGGCATGACCGCAGACCTTAGTCTGGCAGAGTTTCCCGGGCGCACGTTTCAGGGAAAGCTGGTGCGTACAGCCGACGCCATTAATGTCACAACCCGGACATTGCTGATCGAAATTCAAGTGGACAATCCCGCGGGCACACTGCTTACAGGCTCTTACGCCGAGGTCCACTTGAAAGTCCCGGCCCAGGCCTCCACCTACCTTCTTCCAGTTAATACTCTGATATTCCGCTCGAAGGGGTTACATGTCGGCGTTGTGAAAGATGGGAAAGTCGTCCTCACTGCCGTAACTCCTGGCCACGATCTCGGCGATGAGATAGAGATTGTCGCCGGCCTCAAGGCAGACGATCAGGTCATTATCAACCCGCCAGACTCCATTACTTCCGGGCAGGAAGTCGAAATCGTTCAGGCAACATTGCCGGGAGATATCAAGTGAAAGGCCATCTAAAGATCGTCGGCGATCCGTGGAAAACACGCTGGGTGGAAGTTCTACTCGCTGCAGCAGTGCTCCAGTTTAGTGGATGCACAGTTGGGCCAAATTATCACCAGCCTGCGGTACAGGCTCCTCCCGCCTATAAAGAGGTAGGGAACTGGAAGCCCGCCCAGCCCAATGACCAGAACCTCGGCGGTAACTGGTGGACGATATTTCAAGATCCGCAGCTTGATGCGCTGGAACTCCAGGTCAACGTATCAAATCAGAACCTGAAGGCCGCAGAAGCGCAGTATCGGCAGGCGCGAGCCGTTCTCCGATACAACCGGGCTGACTATTATCCAACCGTGACGGCCGGGCCATCGGCAACTCGGACGCGCATCTCGGCCCACCGTCCGCCCCCCAACTCGATCTTTAATGGCATCACCGAAAACGACTTTGTATTGCCATTCGACTTCTCCTATCAGGCCGATGTTTGGGGACGAGTGCGACGCACGGTAGAGTCTTCTCGAGAACAAGCGCAGGCTAGTGCAGCAGATTTGGCTACAGTGAATCTAAGCATGCACGCTGACCTAGCCATTGATTACTTTCAGGCCCGCAGCCTGGACGCCGAGGAACAGCTCCTGAACTCTACGGTCAAGCAGTACGAGCAGGCTCTGGATTTGACTCAAAGTCGTTTCCAAGGAGGGGTTTCTTCGCAAGTGGAGGTTGAGCAGGCGAAGACTCAACTGCAGACTACCCGGGCAACAGCAATTGATGTGGGTGTGTTGCGAGCGCAGTACGAACACGCCGTTGCAATTCTTATTGGAAAACCTCCTGCGGAGTTCAGCCTTCCCCCGCTGCCGCTCACGGCACCGCCTCCGCACATTCCTATTGGCGTGCCTTCGGAACTGCTGGAAAGACGCCCGGACATCGCATCCGCGGAGAGGCTCGTGGCGTCCGCCAATGCGCAGATCGGAGTTGCAAAGTCAGCCTATTACCCGCTGATCAATTTGGGCGCTTCCGGAGGGTTTGAGAGCTCCACCATCACGACTCTCCTCACTGGACCGAGCGGTCTGTGGTCGGTTGGCCTGTCCGCCACGCAGACCGTCTTCGACGTGGGCAGACGCCGTGCCCTCACTGACCAGGCGCGTGCCGCTTATGACGCTCAAGTCGCTGTTTATCGACAGAGCGTGCTGACTGGATTCCAACAGGTAGAGGACAATCTGGCCGCTGTGAGAATCCTGGAGGACGAGGCCAAAGTTCAGGACGAAGCAGTGGCGGCAGCACAGAGATCTCTTGATCTTTCAATTACTCGCTACAAAGGTGGGGTCACAAGTTACCTGGAAGTAACTATCGCGCAAAGCGCAGCACTTGGGGATCAAGTGACAGCAGTCAATATCCTTGGCAGACGCATGGCGAACACGGTATTGCTGATACAGGCCCTCGGTGGCGGGTGGGATAAGTCGAGTCTTCCGCAGAGACCGGAATGCTGCGGCAAGCTGTGAGCGGCGGCCGTCCCAAAGCAAAGCGACCCAGGCCGCGTTCCTCGACCAAATAGTGTCCAATAAGGTCTACAAAATAGCACCTTGGTATGCAGCACGACCAAGACCTTGACCGCTACACTACTTAGCTGACATTTACTTTTATTTCCCATAACGGTCCTTTTTATGTCTGTTACTCCCTGTTACAGTGGATATAGAAGTCAATCCAGGGAGAATAGATACATATGGCATTTGAAGCACTGTTGCATGAAATCGACACCCAGATCAGCTGTCTACAACAAGCGAAGGCATTATTGTCAGGAACAGAAGGAAAGCGCAGTCCTGGTCGACCGGCGACGGTTGCTTCGCCAGCGAAAGCAGCACGCCCGAAGACAGTGTTGAGTGCGAAGGCACGTAAGGCAATTGGCGACGCTCAACGAGCACGGTGGGCGAAGGTCAAGGCTGCGGCGAAGGCTGCGAAGAAGAGTTAGCCCCTCTTCTCTCAACGGAAGCCGAGGACAGACAAGGTCTGGTCCTCTGGCACGACTTAACTTTGCAGTCAGACGCAGCGGTAGCGGCTGGAGGCAACGTGGCATGTGCGGGTACCACCATCCAGAAGAAGGAAGAACAAAAGAGCAGCCCAAGGCTGCTCTTTTGTTCTTTCCCAATAACTTAGCTAGCTTTTCCTTTGTTGACGGTGAAACTTACCGTAGATGCACTGGGTTGAAGCTGCTGTCTCCTGAATAGTCAGCCGCAAATCTGTGTACCGCGAGGATTTCGTTCGCGTTCACCCGGAGTAGAGTAGGCGAATGAAAATCTTAATTAACAAACTCGACAACGGCGGATATGAGGTTCTCCAGGTTCCAGAGGACGGGCCCGCTAAACCAGCAAAGAAGGAACATGTCATCAACGTGCTGGAACTGGAAGAAAGTTTGCTTCGCCACGGATTGAGTGAAGCAGAGGTGGCTCAAGTCGTGGCACAGATTGAACGGCAGCCGTCGGTCAGCATCACCCGCAAGTGAAGCAAGTCCGGTGCACATATCGCTTTATGTTGTCGCACGAGTTACGGCCTCGTGGCCGAGCATGGCTCTCTAGTTAACGTCTCAAGAGTAAATTGCTGAATTTATGGCTAGGCGATTTCGGCCAGCGGCACTAATATCTAACTTCGGCCCACGGCCGACAGCGGTTAGGTGTGGCCGACGCAACAATTCTCGCGGCGGTCCACAAGCGCTGACTTGTTACGCGGTTCCGGACGATCTAGGAATATCTGTTTGCTTAACCAGTTTTCGAACACCACCCTACTTGGGTCCATGGATCATGATGAGAACAGGGAAGCGCGACTCAGAAGACTACGCCAGGTTCTGCTTTGACCTATACCGGGACGCCCTGCGCATCTCCAAAAATGGAGACGGTATTGAGGAAGAGTGGGTCGGCGTTACAAAGAGGATGTGGCTCCAGGCTTCGCAATCTGCCGAATGCCGGACCTTTCCCGTGGTTCCGCGAAGGACCAGGAACGAGTCAACATCCTAGTTACCGGGCGGCGGCCTGGCCCGTCGGCCAGATCTTAAGCCGAGCTTCAGGGAATCGCCTCTTTGTCTCTTGCAGCAGCGGTTCCTGCGTTCCTTTCAGTGTGTGCGAAAAGAATGCGACCGTGTACTGATTGATGATCGTGAAGGCGCGAACCGCGTCGATATCGCCTGCGTTTGTGAACCGCCGCAGAGGTGAGTACAGAGCGCGGTCGTTGAAATTCATGTGCTTCGATCCCGCGATGAACACCTCGTACCCTCCGCCCGCTCCTAGGCTGCGCTCCACGTTTTTCAGGTCGTCTAAAGTCAGTTGCAGGTACAGCTGGTCCTCGCGGGTACGTGAACGCTGAGTCTCGTCGATCTCCGCCTGTGTCGGCGGATAGTCGTCCTCGTACAGCAACATCGTTGGCTTGTTCAGCGGCCGCTGCCAGATATCCCCGAACGTCCAGCCATCAAGATTCACCGCTGCATGAACGCGGGGGTCCTGAAAAGCCGTCTGGATGGCAACCGCGCCACCGAATGAATGACCCATTGCGCCAACTTTATTGAGATCGACCGCGCGATACCACATATTCGCAGGGTCCGACGCCATCTCGGTCAAGGCGTCGAGAACCAGACTGTCGTCTGCGGCTTGCTGTCGCACCTCTCTGTCGCCCAGGGCAATCTGGTGCTCCAACGTGACGCCGACGAAGTCATCGATGCTTTGCATGTCCTTAACCCAGACAACCTGACCATCCGGAAAAGCGACTGGCGTGGAGTTGTGCGTATGGTCGATCGCGACGACGATGAAACCGTGGCTCGCGAGCTCTTCCATCTGGACCGTGTTCTGTGTTCGCTGCCCATTCCACGATGGATTGAAAAGGATGACCGGAAAAGGCGCGCCGTCGCGAGCTACAGGTGCGTCACGATAAGAGTTCGTAAGCAGGACCGAGTCGTAAGAGGATATCCGGGTCGTCTCCTCCGAACGCCGATATGGCGCTCGCGTCCCGCTGCGTTGATCCGTCGGGTACCACGCCTGCACCATCAACTCTCGCTTGCCGCTCTTGAACGTCGCATCTGATCGCGCTGGATCAACCAGATGAGTAATCCGTGTACCGACCGCATAAGAACCCGTTGGCACGGGAAGACGAAACTTTGGCACCACAAACAAGCTGCCTGTGGATGCGATCAACAAGAGAAGACTGAAGACCGCAAGCAATCGAATGGATTTCGGACTCAAGCGTCTTGAAAGCAGGACCGCGATCGCGAGCAGCAGGCACGCGAGATAACAAGGCGCGATCTGCCAGTAGAGTCGTTCGCTGAAAAAATGGATTCCAAGCGCGGTGAAGGGAATAACGAGCCAGTAGCGGGCTGCGCCCCGGAAAGAAGCTGGGGAGAGAATCGCAGCGACGCCGAGCGAAAAAGCGGTGAACAGTAGAAAAGCCTCAGACAGCCGCATGCGTTCTCATCCGGTGCATAGTCTAGCCTGCTGGCTGTTCATCATCAGAGAAAAGCTCGATTACCGCAAGGTTCGCTCAGCTTTTCGCGCTACGAGGGCGAATCTCGCGGCGAAAAACGCAGTTCAGCCTTTGCCCTTTCGCTTAGGCCCCGGTTTGTTGATACTTGCCTGAACAAATGTCGCAGACTCAGCCCCAGCACAATTCCACATCGCCGGCTGCCGATGTCCTCGGCATGATCGGCCTGCCCGCTCCCATCCGCGAACTGTCCGCGCGCGCATGGGACGTCATCATCGTCGGTGCCGGCCATAACGGGCTCGCATGTGCAACGTACCTCGCAAGAGCAGGCAAGCGCGTGCTGGTGCTCGAAAGCCGGGAGCGTGTCGGCGGTGCCTGTACGGTCGAGGAACCATTTCCCGGCGTGCGCATGTCTCCATGTGCATACCTCGCCGGCCTACTGCATCCGCTGATTGTTGAGGAACTCGAACTCGCGCGCCGGGGATTCGAATGGACTCCCGCGGTCAACGGCTTGTTCGTGCCGTTTGTCGACGGCAGCAGCATTCAACTTTGGGACGATGACGAGCGCTGCGAAGAGGAAGTGCGTCGATTCAGTGCGCGCGATGTCGAAGGCTGGCGCGCGATGGGCGATGTGATCCGGCGCCTGCGCGATGCTCTTCGGCCACCGGGCAAGAGTGACACATGGATCGGCGAAGCGCCGTCGCGTGACCAGCTCGAGGAACGTCTCGGCAACGACGACGAAGCCCGCCACGTTCTCTTCGACTGGTCCATGGCAGAATTCACCGAACGGTATCTTACCGACGAGCGACTGCAGGTTGCGTATCTCGGCCAGGGAATTATCGGCACAAACGCCAGCCCGTTCGACGCAGGTACCGCTTCAATCCGCTTTCACCACTCCTCGGGCCGCCTCGGTGGCATGCCCGGCATGTGGGGATACGTGAAGGGCGGCATGGGCATGGTCTCGTTCTACATGTGTGACGCCGCGCGGGAAGCAGGCGCGACAATCGCAGCAGGAGTGCCGGTCGCGCGGATTCTACCCGGCGAGGGCGTGCTGCTCGAAGGCGGCGAACGCATCAGCGCGCACACTGTCATCTCAAATGCAGATCCTCGTCGCACAGTAGACATGCTCGGCAACGGAGCTGACCCTGAGTGGCGCGCGAAGATCGACTCGATTCCGATCCAAGGCTGCACGGTGAAGCTGAACGTGCTCCTCCGCGAGCTTCCCAACTTCACCGCTCGCCCGGGAGTCTGCGAACCACACCACTACGGTCAGATTAATGCGCCGCTGACCAAGGACGAATGGAGGACGGGCTTTGCCGAGGCGCGCGCCGGCCGCTTGCCCGGTCATCTTTGGGGTGAACTCTACTTCCAGAGCGTGCATGATCGCAGCATTGTGCCCGACGGCCAGCACACGATGAGCGTCTTCGCTCAGTATGTTCCGTACACATTCGAGCAGGGAACATGGGACGATCATCGCGACACGGTGTACCAGCGTGTGCTCAACTCACTCTCGCGATTCTGCAGCAACCTCGACACTGCGGTCATCGATGCCCAGGTGCTCGGGCCGCCCGATATTGAGAAAAAAGTTGGCCTCACTGGCGGCCACATCTTTCAGGGCGAATGCCTGCCGCAATATATGTGGAGCAATCGGCTGAGCGCGCGCACTCCCATGCCGGGCCTGTATCTTTGCGGAGCGTGTACGCACCCCGGCGGCAGCGTAATCGGAATCAACGGCCGCAACGCAGCGATGGCCGTTCTGGAAGATCTCAGCAGATGAAGGTGAAGGAGATACAAGAGTCAACGACGCCCGCACTGAAGCGTGAACTCGGTCTCTTGGATCTAACGCTGTTTTACGTCGCCAGTACGTTAAGCGTGCGCTGGATCGCCACTGCCGCGGCGGCCGGCCCAAGCACACTCGTCGTCTGGATGATCGCGCTGTGCTGCTTCTTTCTGCCACTAGCGGCCAGCGTACTTGAACTGTCCTCCCGCTATCCGAACGAGGGCGGTCTGTACGTCTGGACGCAGCGGGCCTTTGGAGATTTCGCCGGATTCATCGCTGCCTGGTCGTACTGGATGAGCAATCTCTCGTACTTTCCTGCGGTGCTCTACTTCGGCGCGGGCAGCGCACTATTCGCATTTGGCGCAAGAGCCCAGCACCTGACCGACAACGCGACCTACTACATGGTCTTCTCCATTGTGTGTCTCAGTGCTATCACCGTGCTCAATATGTTTGGCCTCAGCATTGGCAAGTGGATCAGCAACCTCGGCTCGGTCGGTTCATGGCTCCCGATCTTCATTCTCATCGCGCTCGCGGCGGTCGCGGCGGCGCGATTCGGATCAGCAACACGCTTCACGCTCACAGACGTGATGCCACGGGCCGATCTGAAGAACGCTGTTTTCTGGTCAACGATTTTCTTCGCATTCGGCGGCTGTGAGGCTGGCTCGTTCATGAGCGAAGAAATCAAAGACGCGCGACGCATAATCCCGCCCGCGTTGCTTATCGCGGGACTCATTCTCGTTTTCGGGTACATTGCCGGTACCGCCGCAATGCTGATCGCGCTGCCCAGCGCCCAGATCAGCGGAGTGGGCGGATTCGTCAGCGCACTTCAACTATTGTGCGTTCGCCTGCACGTGGGTTGGCTCGTCGGCTTCGTCGCCATCCTCGTAGCCGCAAGCAGCGTGGGCGGCGCGGCCGCTTACCTCGCATCGACCTCGCGACTCCCATTCGTCGCCGGCATCGATTGCTACCTGCCCGCGGCGTTCGGCCGCATCCATCCGCGCTGGCGAACGCCCTACGTGGCGATTGCTCTCTATGGACTGGCCGGCACCATCTTCGCGCTGCTGAGCCAGGCCGGCACCAGCGTGCGAGGCGCGTATGACGTACTGGTCAGCATGTCCATCATCACGTACTTCATTCCATACGCGTTCCTGTTCGCCTCCACGATTCAGTTGCAGCGAGAGCCCGCGCTCCCCGGCACCTTCCGCGTCCCCGGGGGAAAGCCCGTCGTAGTTTGCCTCGCATTTCTCGGTCTATTGAGCACGCTTCTCACAATCGCGCTCTCAGTTGTTCCCGCGCCGGAGGAGATGAACAAGCCGCTCGCAGTCATCAAGGTAGTCGGCTCGAGCGTGTTGCTGATCGGCGCAGGCGTCATCGTTTTCTACAACGGAAAACGTCGCAAAATATCCACGCCATGCCACGAATAGACGGCGCCCGCCGCTTGCGCAGCCCTCACTGTCCTATACCTCAGCGCAGATCCGGCAGACATCATCGCCAAACTTCAGCGCCTTGGTCGCACCGATTCCCGAGATCGCAATCAGGTCCGCCAGAGTTCGCGGACGCTCCTGCGCAATCGCGTCCAGCGTCTTGTCGGTGAACACGCAAAAAGCCGGCTGACCCAGCGTCTTCGCCGGAAGGATGCGTTGCGCAGCGGTTCAGACCGGCGACGGAGGCGGAGACGAAGCTGGCGCTTGAGGCCGTCAAGGCGTTGAGGCGCGGGGGAACGAAATCTGCTGGCAAGCTGCATGAAGAGGTTTGCAGCAGCGGTCGCACGACGCGTGATGAGTTCGAAACTCTGCTGAAAGCGATGGCCAGTGTTGGGCTGGTGCAGTCGGACGACGCAAAGTTTGAGAAG